>OJOA01000048.1_pt1 | contig 78489 bp, 81 predicted proteins | sample 1597991 | NCBI WGS metagenome assembly OJOA01 (sample SAMN01915207, study PRJEB22387) | human gut metagenome | isolation source: stool | host: Homo sapiens | place: USA | reverse complement strand
GATACCAGTTGCTGGCAATCAAGATCTTGTCATTTTTACACATCACAGTCTCTACGATCAGGTTCACGACTTCATCTATCTGTCGCATATCGTCATGATGGTTGCCAAAGTAACTCCCAGTTCATCCGGCTCTACATATCCAAGACTTGCTGTCAGACTTCCCTGTGGATCTGCATCGATCAATAATACTTTTTTTCCTTCTCTTGCCAGGCCAATTCCTAAATTTACGGTTGTGGTGGTCTTTCCGACTCCGCCTTTCTGGTTTGTAATGGATATCACTTTACACATATGTTGTTCCTCCTGTATTCTTTCATCAAAATTCTTCATCACGGAATGCTTCCAGATATTCATCAATAAGATCCAAATTAACTAACACGATTCTTTTGACATGGTATACTGATCTGGCATCTTTTGCTAACTGTTGAAATGTATGGACTCCCATGGAATAAAGCATTGCCTCTTCCTCATAACGGACAAATTTCTTGCGTCCTCCTTTGACAAGCTTTTCCAAATCCGGAACCTTGCTTCGGTTATTTCCCATAACGCTTCCTCCTTCTCTTCTTTAATTCTGATACAACCTCAGGATTGCCTTCTAAAAAATCATCCAGAATATTCAGATCCACAATGGCTGTCTTTCGAATCGGATAATTGGCTTCTGCTTTTTTCGCCAGTCTGACAAAAGGCCAGTAGGACATCTTGTAAATCTTTGCTCCTTGTGTGTAATTTACAAATCTGCGTTTCTTTCCTTCCAGATATTTTTCCAAGTCAGGTGTTTTTCGTTTTTTCATGGCTTCCTCCTTGTTTCCAGAAATCTGTATATTACCAGATACTCATTTTATTTGGCAGGTACGTGAAAGGATGTTATATCTTAAAAAACAAAAAGGACACATCCAAATGGTATTTCTACCAAAAGTGATGTGTCCTTGTTTAACACTATATTTTCGAAAAATGCTCCTCAAAAATAATCGATATTTTGTTCTTTAGACATATAAGATAAACAGTCAGGAATCCATAGAACCCCTTATTCTATTCTCTTATAATCCGTACGTCACCATTTAAACTTATACAGCTCCAAGCCGTTTCATGTAGCTCCATGTCAATCCATGGAACCACTTTTCCTGATTGGACGTCTATGACTACCAAACCGAACTCTTTTTTCTGGATTAGTACAGCTTAGCACCTGCCGGAATATGGTTATCAACCATCAGAAGATGCAGTTCTTCATCCTCTGAATCCTTCAGGTTATTCACTGCTGAAAGCAGCATACCGCAAGACTCGATTCCCATCATCTTTCTTGGCGGAAGGTTGGTGATTGCGATCAATGTCTTACCAACTAATTCTTCCGGCTCATAGTAAGAGTGGATTCCGCTTAAGATCGTGCGGTCTGTACCTGTTCCGTCATCCAGTGTGAACTGAAGGAGCTTCTTGCTCTTCGGAACTGCTACACACTCTTTAACCTTTACGGCACGGAAATCAGATTTGCTGAATGTATCGAAATCAACCTCTTCTTCAAATAAAGGCTCAACCTTTACGTTGGAGAAGTCAATCTTCGCGTTGTCTTTGAAGAATCCGTTGTTGTCGTTTGCAGTTGCTTCTTCTACTGCTCCGGATTTTCCTGCTTTTTTGTCAGCGTCAAGACTCTTCATTGTCGGGATAGGTGAATAAAATTTTGTATTATACATATTTTACCCCGTATTATTCAGTATCATTCAGTACCGACACACTTCTTATTATTAAGTATTATTCGGTACCGTGCCTGACCTCTTTGTGGTCAGGTTGTGGTCAGGTTACTTTGTTTGTGGTCAGCCACATATTAACCAGATTCCTGCTCTGTCATCTCAAGAAGAGGTCCCTTCCTAAAATACATCCAGGTTTTCTGATAAATTTTTCATTGCTTCCTGCTTTTTGGCTTCAGTTGCTTCCGCATAGATATCCATGGTCGTTTCAATATTTGCATGGCCCATCACGGACTGAATCACTTTCAGGTTTGTTTCATTCTCACAGAATCTTGTCGCAAAGGTATGGCGAAGATGATGGCAGCTGAAGTGCGGCAGGATCAGCGGCTCGCGCTTTTCTTTCTTTGCTTTCAGTTCCTCTTCGTGATTATAATCTGCAGTGATTCTGCGGATTGCAGCATTAAGTCCCTGCTGATGAAGTACATTACCAAAACGATTCTGGAAAATGAAGCCCGACATGCCGTCGATTACCGTCTTATTGAATCCGGTTTCTTCCTGTTCTTCACGAACCATTTCAAATGCATCTTTCACAGAGTCCAACATCGGTATCGTGCGGATACCTGCTGCAGTTTTCGGGAGAGATACGGATAAAGACTGTGTCGTATAATCATCTTCGCCAAGTCTGCGTGATTCGTACACCAGGCTGTGATTGATGCTGATTGTCCTTTTCTCGAGATCAATATCTTCCCATCTGAATCCGATAAATTCACCTACTCTGCAGCCTGTCCCAAGGAGCACTGTAAAAATCGGCCACCAGTGATAGTACACCGGGTGGTTTGCAATATATTCCATGAATGCTCTCTGCTGCTCGATGGTCAATGCATGACGTACGCCTTTGTTCTTGCCATACATGCGCTTGATCTCAGCCATCACGCCATCGGTCGGATTCTTCCGGATGATATCATCCCTGACAGCCAGCTGGAATGTCGGATGCAAGACTGTATGTATGGTATCCAGCGTATTCGCTTGAATCCCTTTCTCCTCCATCAGCTGATGATAAAACCAGTTGATATCTGAATACTTGATATCCGCAATCTTCTTCATTCCAAAAGAATCTCTGACGAAACGGTCATACATGTAAATGTAATTCGATCTGGTCGTATTTCGCAGGTCCCGCTTCAATGAGATATATCTGTCAAAGACATCATTCAATGTTGCTCTGCCTGCTATATAAACATCCAATCCGTCAAGCTGATCCTTTTTCAGGTTGTCTTCTTTCTCCCGTAATCTAGCTATATCTTTGTCGTAGATAATCTTCCGTCTGCCGAGCGGGTCGGTATACGAATAGCTGTATCTACCATCCTGAGGACGATAACTTTCTCCTTTACGAAGAACACGTCCTTTCGGATCTTTTCGGCTTTTAGCCATGTTTGTGCATCCTTCCTGCCAGGAAAGAGACCTTACGGAATATTAAGGCTTCTGCTCCATATATTGATTCAAAGCCTCGCCGATCAACTCGGCCACTGTCATCTTGTGTTTTTCAGCGTATGCCATGATGCGCTGGTACTCATCTTCCTTCACACGCATACTCACGCGTTTGTCCTTGGTTGGTTCCGTGGACTTCGGTCTTCCTGCCGGCATCGGCACACACCTCCTCTCACAACACCCATTATAATTCATGGGTTCCAGAATTTCAAGTATTATTACGTATGATCCATTATCCCGTACACTCTGCAAGTATCAATCAGTAATCCATAACCCGGAATGTCTCCGGGTATTTCTCAAAGAGTTCTGTATTCACGAGAACCAGCTTGTCCAGCTTATAGACCGCCTTCGCATCACGCGCCATGCGGATGAACTTCGTCTCACACATGCTGTACATTTCAGCGCCCTCTTTATAGCGAACAAACTTCTTTCTTGATTTTGCTTTCGTTGCGTCTACATCTTTTTTTGAATAACCCATTCGTAGTAACCTCCTTGTTTTGGTCTTCTACTAATAGCTTTTTTTCAAGGGGTAAACGCAACGGGGTACGGGATAATTTTTTATAATACGGAATAATAATTCAATATTTTTGTCGTTCTTTCAGTTCTGATAGTACTCGAACGAACGAAGCATCCCATGAATAGTTGAAACACCATTTGATTAAATCATTTCAAGATTAGAAGCAGCGCTCCTAAAGGCTTCATAAGCTTCCTGCAAACAATTTGGAATTGAATTAAACGTTTGGCATATGTCCCACCCTAATGCAATATATTCACACATTTGAGGATATTTGTGCATATCCATTCGTTCTACTGCCACATTATAAATATCTGCAAGAAGCCTCTCCATCATTTCTAAATTCTCATGATCTCTTTTTGCCACGATTTTGTACAATTTCATTGCATAATCATCATACTTCTTCAGTTTCTTCTTTTCAGAGTAATACTCCATGTATATTACATAGATTTCAGATTTATCTAATCCCATCTCAATAAATTTTGGTTGGTTCATATCAAAAATGTATTCCAGATATTCTGCCAATTTAAACAAATTTTCTAAATTGGTCCTTGCAATATATCTTTGCTGAAGCATAGCCAGAAAATCACTGATAGTTTTTAATAGTTTTAATTGATACTCAAAAGAATAGTCATTGATTTTACTTCGCATGTAATCAGATGAACTGATAAACCATTCCGAAGTTGTTGTTGCGATTGTATTTGCTTTGAATAGTATCGACATATATCCTGCATCCAAAAGTGCCGAAAGTAAATCCTCGTACTGTTGAAAATCATCTCCTGAATTTTCAAAAATCTCATCAATTTTATGTATATATTGTTGTTTGCTATTCATTACCAAATGAAGAAGGAATTTACAATCCTCTTTATTGCGTTTAATTTCACGATATGGAGGTCTAAACGTTCCATCGTCTTCGATTTCATCAGTAACCTTATATTCAATCAGATCTTGGGCTTTTCTTCTATTATTTTCCAAATAATAATATAAAGTACTGTAACATTTAAAAAGTGTCCTTTGCACAAATGAATCATGGTATTTCTGTTCAATACGTTCCCCTATGAGGATTATCTCAAAAATGCAGTCAAGCGCTTTTCGATAATAGCGCCCATCCGCTTCTCGTATAGATCTTTCCCAATAATAGTCGATCAGCCATTTTCCAACCTTCAGCGAATGATCTTTTTCAAACAATGGTAAAACAACATCTCTCAGCTTTCTGAGGGAATCATCAATGTTCCATCCATATAATTTTTTCCCTGCTCGCCTCAATAAATTTGCGTAATCTATTAATTCTTCTGCCTGTCTATAGTCCTGAGTAGTTACAATATTAGAAAGCTGAGAATCAAGATATTTTTTTAGTTCATTGGAAAAATCAAATATTTCTCCAGTTATTCCTGCTCGCGCAGTACTATCAAAATATATCATATCTGGTTCAAATGCGTCATTACCAATCAAACACGTCAAAAGAGTAACTGCTCTCTTTAAATCTTTTTCAACTACAATCCCGTAAAAAAGTCCCAGTGCATAGTTAAATAACTGTCCTAATGTGCATGAATAAACAGAGCCATTTCCCCAACAGGATACAACATAATGTATATCTTTTTTAATGTTAGAGGCAGACGGCTTTACAATAAAAAAGCGACACACTTTCTCCATAAGGCACGGATCTTGAAGGTTTAATATATGAAGTGATGGCAATCCCTTGGGCAGTTTATCTATATACGATTGCGATCCTGCCGCCAGTGGCAGCACCGGTATATGCTCTTTATTAATGTAATTCCATATTTCTTGGAGTTTATTATTTGTCATTTGATCACTAACTGCATTTTCAGTAAGTATCATAACGCATACATTTTTATCTGAAATTTGATGTACATTAAACTGTCCCATTTTTTCGACATTGATTTGCTGCATCATTCCGAACCTTTTATTATCAATATAGTTCACAACTTCTGCATAGGATTCCTCAACGGCTCCAAAATTAAAAATATATATAATTTCACTACTCATTCCGAATCTTGCCTCATTTTATCACTATCTACCAACCCACAAAAATTTAAAAGTTTGTAATAACGATCATAAACCATAGCATCTATGAAATCATGTGTATTTTCAGAGCTCACCAGTGTTTCTACCTCTGACACTGTAATATAAGAGCAATCAACTTTCTTTAAAGCCTTTTTTAGATCTCCCATTTTAGAATCATCAGATGCATTTCCCAGAACACCTGTAGTAAGCTGATCAAACGCAATGCTATCCAATTCATAGATATAATCTGTCCACTCCTTCAAAATATCTAATTTTTCTGTCGGTATATCCTCGCATATAATAGCAACAGGAATCAAGCCATATTGTTTTGCTAATGGTATTTCCTTCGAATATGTATAACTGAATTCATCAAAATAATTCTGCGTTATAATAGCAACAAATATATTTGAAATTGATATTGCATCTAATATTTCTCTATCAAACTCTTCTCCAACGGACAAATTATCATCATGCCATAGCGCAAAATTTGTATGTGTTACAAAAGCATCCTCCACCTTTTTTAAGTAGTCTTTATCTGAATGTCGATAACTAATAAATACAATTTCTTTTCCAGCCGCAGATGAAGATCCATCTGCAGTTACAAAAGTAATACGATTACGATGTTTCATGTCTATCTTCTCCATCTATGCATTCTTATCTTTACAGGCAGCCGTCTCTCCAAACATATTTCGCCAGCAAGTCGATGAATTCATCTTCTTCAAGATTATAAAAACCGCTGACTCCACGATGTTGTATATGTTGCAGACGCTGTAGTTCAGCTTGAAAATTTTCCAAAATCTGTCCGAAGCGATAGTCCGGATGTTTCTGCCAATATTGGAGTATCACCCCAGTAAATACCCTCAGAAAAGTTTCCTTCTTTAACGGATCACTGAACGGACCCGAATCTGGCACCTTCTCAAATTCGATTCCTATAACGCCAAGCTTTTCCTGGTTTTCTCGGCTATATCCCGGATATTTCTCCATTTTCAAATATGCATCTTTTACATCATCCGTCTCATAGCCGCATTTTGTTAACGGAATCATCTCAAAGAGTTTCTTAAAGTTTGCAGCCTTATGAATAGCTATTACGGTAACCTTCATGCTGATTTCAGAATCATCGATATAGAAAAATTCAATGATATCTCCAACGTTAATGCTGCGCCGCTTGTCATCGAACATTCTAAGCTCTATGGTTTTGGAGCCGGACCAGATTTTATAAAAAGGCTCTCTGTATAAATGCATTTTATGAATCATTTCAATCATCACCTCAATTCATCAATAATTATCCAACGCTTTATTCGCTGTCCTTGAACAGCCTCATTGCATTATCATAAGTCACTCTGATAATGTATTCCGTGCTTTTTCTCCGGATTTCAGCGATTTTCTCAGCAATCGGCAGCAATGCATATGATGTATTTGGTCCATAGATTCCTACTGTATTGATATACGGTGCGTCCGTCTCCAGAACAATACATTTCTCCGGCATATGCTCCACCGCATCTGTCAGGCGGGCTTCATCCTTAAGGATTCTCCCACCAATTCCGAAATGCGTTACTCCATAGTCCATGTATTTCTGTGCCAGTGCCCAGTCTCCACCAAAGCAGTGGCAAACCGCACCATTTCGGATCGGATGCTGTTTCATAATTCTCAGTGCGTCCATATCTGCTGCCGGATTTACATTACCTGTATCCGAATCAATTGCCGGACGAATATGCAAAATCATTGGCAGCTGATGAGCATTGGCCAGTTCAATGAATCGAACAAAGAATTCTTCCTGTCGTTTCTTATGTTCTTCATCGAAATTCGGGTAAGAATAATCCAGCCCGGCTTCTCCAACAGCTACACATTTCGGATTTGATAACTGTTGCTCAAGGTCCTGCCATCTTGCATCTTCCCAATCAGGATCCTTCCAGAGATATTTAGGATGGGAACCCAGACCGAAACGTATCCAGTCATAGGTGCCAAGCATGTCCACCATTTGCCTGTTAACATTGATAAGATGACCCTGCCCGTCGCGACGATAGGCCTCAACTGACGGAACCACACATCTGGCAATTCCTGATTCATGCATTTCTTCCAGTATTGTCTCTCGACAGGCCTTATACTGATCCATATTATAATGGGCATGTGTTTCGTATATCTCCAGGAAATCTTTCATGCGTTCGGCAACCGCCTGCCATCCCTGAAACCAGTCGAAAGACGCTGTATTTTCAGGTTTATCAATGCGAATGCCTATATCTACAAGAGTTTTATATTGACCACCACTCTTTTTGAGGACATCGATTGACAGATTTATATCCTCTATATTTGCTTTCCCGGATAAAATATCTTCAATCACCGGATACTGACAGCGCATATATCCCTGAAAGGTCTGTGGTGTATTATCGTTTATCCACAGCATAAACGCTTTCTTAGATGTATCTGCGCTACCTGCAGTCATAGAATTGATACGCTGCACATATGTGACAATATAATCCTTCAGATTATGCTCCATGCATTTTCGATAATCTTCAATCACATGATGCAAATAAACTGTAAGGTCATCCCGCGCGCCAGAAGCGTATCTTTCCATTACTTTATCAACGCGTTCGTTAACATGTACATCTATGTGTTTTTCTGTTCCGCAATTATTTGTTCTTGTCAGCAAACTGTATCTCCCATTGCTTCCCCTGGTTCTTCCATTTAATCACATTCCATGAAATATCCACAGGCCCCAGACAATCCATTTTTCCTCTGACCGCCACATCAAGTATCAACCTATTCAATTCTGAATATTCATTTGTGCTTATCTTTAAAGTTTTGTCCATAGGCTAGTCTCCTCATCTTCCTTAAATGATAAAAGCAATATTCAAAAGCTAATCCTTATGGACATGAACCAATGCGCTGTCTGTATTGTATTTTTCATTTATGGTAATATTGGCCCAATTAACTAAAGTATTATCCCCTTCTTCTAAAGTGACATTGCTAACGGTGTGTTTCAAAATATACATAATAATTGGCATTTGCAGTATAACTGCCAATATTTATGCCGGTTGTTGTTAAGGTATCCTCATATATCGTTGTACCATTCTCGTAATTGGAGTTATACAAAATTGTGCTTCCCGGAACATACGACAGATTATCCGGAAGGACGACCCTTGCCATTACGTTGCTCACTGTCTCATCCGACATATTGTACCCCGTAATCTTCCACTGTATGGTCTGACCAATCTCAGCATCCATTTCCGAATACCATATTTTTTCATCTTCCGAGCGAACTTTTAAGTCAACAATTATGTTCTTCTGATCTATGTCATTTATATAATCCTCTTCTGATTTTCCCGAGTCCTCCTGTTTTGTGTCTGATTCTTCTCCTTCTAATGCCGCAACACGATCCGCCAATTCGTTTAACCGATATTCTGAAACACTATCGTCATTAAGTGCTTCCTCATATTCTTCATATGCAGTCTGTTCCTGCTTTGTTTTTTTATTATCTTCGTAAAAGATCACTTTCACGCCTATCAATGTAAGCAAAACCGCAGCAAAGACAATTAACCACATTTTAGACCTGCGAATCAAATATAATGGTTTTCGTTTTGTGTCTGCAGATTCAATCAATTCCACCAGTTTGTTCATATCCCCATCGAAATGATTCGTATCCGATGGATTTATCACTCGTTCAATTCCATTATACCGTGGCAAATCTCTCAGTGATTCCGGCAACTCAGTAGAATCCGGCCATTCAAATCCTTTCAACATTAATGGGATGATACGCTTCTTCTTGAGCATACCCCGCTCGAGTTCAAGCCTAAGCCAATCGCCCTCATTAACGCAACGATCTAATGCATGAGGAGGAAGAATTACTACTATAACAACACAGTTATCAATTTCCTGATAAATCTGCGTATCAAAGGTTCCTGATTTTAAGGACTCATAATCAAAGAATGCACGAAATCCTCTTTCTTCCAAATAATTTTTTACCGCGCTTGCTATTTCCACTCCGCCTTCTCGACGATAACTTATAAAAACATCGTATTTCATATTACACCGCCTTATCTAATGGCATTGAATTATTATATTGAAAATTTTTGATCTCTATTTTTTCTCAATTTGGTATCTCTGTATATCACATAGTTAGTATAACACGCCTTGCTTTATTCTCGTGGGAAATATAATTATCTTTTTATGGCAGGCGCTTAAACAGACGGGTTCCAGCCTTTTCTATCCAGCTGAACGAATCAAATCCAATAGCGACTCATATTCGTAGCTTTCGCCCATCGTCTCTGCTTCTCTTCGTTCCTCATCAATCAGATTCATTCGTTCTTCATCCGAACAGAGGAAATCCCTATATACCATTGAAAGCAGCACACGTGTATCCCTAAACAGATTCATATCGTTTAAGTTCAGAGAAAAATCCAGATTTCCTTTCCATTCCTTGTCGCCGTATTGCTCCAGGAAATCATAAAGTTCCTTCGGAATACAGTCTGTCACTTCCCGATTGCAATGCTTCAGCACCTGAATCAGTTCCGTCATCGCCTGTTCCATGCCCGGTTTAGGTGTGGTTTCTACAATTTGAGCAATCTCTTCTTCCAGACCCGAAATATATATAGAATCTCTTAACTTTGATTTCATGCGCAAGTATCTCCCCTCTGCAATAATCATCAGATTTACAGCTTCGCCACTCGTCCCCACGGCGCATCATCCCTTCCTTCCCTGCTGATCAGCCACAATACCGGCACTTCCATGGCATCCTGTTCTTTAGGCCAGCGTGCATATCCATCTGTAAAAATCAGTATTGCCTTAGGCAGCTCCGGATACATTCTCTCCTGAAGGTAATCAAAGATGATCCGAAAACTGGTTCCACCACCGCCGCTTGGAGTGAGCCTCTTTAATTCAGTCTCCGACTCAAAGGGTTCAGGTTCAGTGATATTACTGTCAAAGAAAGAAATCTTACCTTTCAGCCGCGCCTGACGCATGGCGTCGAGTATTTCTGCCATCGCAGTGGCAAGTTCCTCCTCAGAAATAGATGCTGACGTGTCCACGCATACCCAGATGTCGTTTGCCGAGCCATCGTCCTCATCCATATTAAATGCCGGGAGATAGAAGTCTGCACCGACATATCTGCGGTCGGGCGGAAGAAAGGTGTAATCATACTGGTCGAACTGCAGGAAATCATGAAGCAGCTGCTTCCAGTCCAGACCTGCACGATTCGCCAGTTCCCGAACAGCTCTTCTGATGCTCTGCGGCATTCCTGTGGAATCACCACACTCCTTTATCGCGTTTCGGATCCTGCCGTTCCAGTCATCGCGAAGCTGCGTTTTATCACAGATTCCCTGCCACAGATCATGCCTGTCAAAAGACGGAACATCCAGTGCATCCGTCATCTGATCCGAATCACCATCGAATGAGTCTTCTGGTTCGCCTCTTCCCGCTACACCCTTACCTCCGATAGCAGCGCTGCCCTTTCCGGACTTTCCTCTACCCGCAGTGCCTGCAGTACGCGCTTTGTTGGAAGTATTGTCATCTTTACCAGCCTTTCCATTTCCCCCGTTAGAAACGTCACCCCTGCCTGATCCTGACACATTTCCGCCAGTGCCATCCGATCCAATGCCGCCATTCCCCGGAGACTTACTCTGCTTCTGTAACAGCATATGATAGATTTCTTCCGCGTTATAAAGGCGGCCTTCTTTTCCGTCAGGCGCCAGATGCATGGCCTCCTCTCCTGCAATCCTGAAGCTGTCCAATCCCCACATATCCAGAATGGTTGAATTGACCACGATATCACAGGCAATATTAAACAGCAGGGCATGAAGATTTCTGCCCCTGATACAATGTTCCAGAACACAATGCATCACCTCGTGAAGGGTGACAAACTGCAGTTCCTGCACTGAGAGCTTTTCAGCAAACTCTGGATCAAAGATCAGTCGCTTACCATCTGTACAGGCAGTCTCGCACGGAGCGCAGGCAAGCTGCAGACCCATAGACAGGTGCCCGAAAAAAGGATTATCTCTTACCAGCGCAGCACGTGCCTCCGTCATGCGTCTTACCGTCTGTTTTACTTTCATCTGATCCATATGGTGCCTCCATTTCAAAACTCGTGATTTTCATGGGTTATCACAATGGCTCTTTTATAAGAATCTGCGGTTCTTCTTCATCCATGCCGCAAAGGAAGATACCTTTGTCAGCTGCAGGTTCATGCCCTCGATTGCCAACATTCCCCGGAAGAACATTGCGGAGAAATCTGCCGGGAACAGTGAAGCATAAGCACAGACATTTTCCAGTTCTCGTACGCTGATTGTGTCCTTGTGGCCTGCGATACATGTCAGGAGCGAGGAAATCAATGCATAGATTACATCAGTCTCCTTTACTCTGGCAGTGCATTTACCCGCCAGAATATCCGCTGCCTTTGGCAGTTTACAGTACACCTGACACCAGTTCTCGAATTCCAGTGCATTGCTCACACCCACGCAGCCAGCTATCAGACCATGTGCTTCTGACGGAGCCTTGCCGGTCGTCTTCAGCAGTCTGCTGACAAACTCCCAACTTCGTGGTGTCGGGAAAGCCAGCTCCTCGATGTCCGGCTCTGTGTTCAGGCGACTGTTATCAAAGGCCAGATAACCAATCACCCGCTCATCGATCTCATGCTGCAGAGCCCATTCGTACCAGCTGTCAAAATCAGATACGATTTCAAAATGAAGTAATCGATTGGCCAGCGCCTTTGGCATTCGGAATGCTACAGAGCGGTCTATCGTGCGGTTACCGGCACAGATCACGATGCAATTCTTCGGCAGTTCAAACTCACCTATACGCTTGTCAAGGGCGATCTGATAAGCTGCCGCCTGAAGAGACTGCGGCGCTGCTGAAATCTCGTCCAGGAAGAGAATACTCACCTCGTCCTCAGGCAGATCAAAAATCTTTGGCTTCAGCCAGACAGTAAACTCTTTTTCTGCATCTGCGGACGGAATACCGCGCAGATCGATCGGAGAAAAGTTCAGCAGACGGATATCCGTCACGCGGACATTCATGCCAATTTTTTCCGACAGCTGCGTTGCCACTTCCTTTACCAGAGTCGACTTGCCGATGCCCATCGGACCCCAGAGGGCCACGGATGGGATCATGGGAAGCATACCATTCTGATATGCCATACTGTAGAGCTCAACCAACTGCTCGGTTGCATTTCCGGCTGTTACAGATGGAATATTATAGGTATTTGCCATAGTAGCTGCTCCTTTCCTATGCCGCCTCATTTTCATTTGCGCGGCGATTCAGTTCTTCATCAATATCCAGAAGCTTCTCAGATACGCAGGTCACTTCCGCTTTATAGCTGTTACCCTTTCTGATCTCTGCTCTGGCATGTTCTGCCTGGGCGTTTGCTCTGGCGATTTCTGTTTCAACAGCCTGTACGCGTTCATTCAGATGTGACAGAATGTGCTCCACACGCTGAATGCAGCCGCCAACCTTGGCATCACGCATGTCCACATCGTATCGATTTCCGGACATACCCTCGATCAAAAGATTCGGGCGCTCATGCTTCATATAAGCCGGAAGCAGGATGTGGAAGCCGTGCAGGTCATCAAACCAGCGCTCTGTTTCCACATAGTAATTGCCCTTAAGCGCATCGAGAACTTCTTCACCAAACGCATTGCGATCTGCCTTGCTCAGACTCTCGCGATGAGTGAGGAAATGCTGATAATCCTGTTCCAGGCGCTGCTTACGTTCCTCCAGCTTTGCCAGAGTAGCAGGCAGACCTGAGACAACACTTTCCATGGTCTTCAGTTCCTGTTCACGCTGTCTGCAATGAATCTTCAGGCGTTCAAGCTCATTGGAAGTATCAATACGAGTCTTCAGGAGCGGGTCACCTACTGAGAGAGCCTTGATCTCCGCATAGGTCAAAACTGTATCATCGATATCACGCACATCTCTGCAGGCCAGATTGTTGCTCATAAACTGGGAAATAAATCTCTGCTTATTCTCCAGCAGCTGCCAGGAGTACGCATCGAAGGTGCCTGCTGTGATGTAACGGAAGCGAAAGACCTTGTCATTCGTATTTCCCTGACGGATCAGACGGCCTTCACGCTGCACAATATCACTCGGCTTCCACGGAATATCCAGGTGGTGGACAGCCACCAGGCGTTCCTGCACATTCACACCGGTTCCCAGTTTGGAGGTACTGCCAATCAGGATCCTTACAGATGCATTGTTTACTGCCTCAAAGAGCTTTCTGCGTCTGGCATCCGTCGTTGCATCATGTACAAAGGCAATCTGCGATGCTGGAACACCCATCTGCTTCAGGTGTTTTTTCAGCTCATCGTAGACATTGAAGCCCTTCTTCGGGGTGCCAAGATCACAGAAAACCAGCTGTGCCGTATCCGGATAAGACTGCCACAACTCATATACCTTTTCAGCGCAGGCATGAACCTTTGTGCCATTCACATCCGGTTCTGCTGTCGGATCTGCAAGGCGGATATCCAGAGCCGCCGCACGTCCATCATGCGTTACCTTGAGCAGGTTGTCCTCTGTACCGCGAACATGCTTCTGTCGGATCTTTTCAGTGCGGTCCACCAGATCATTGATATAGACCTCCTGCTCGATAGACTTCTCCACAATCACATCCGTATAACCTTCACTTTCAGGCAGGTCCATACCGCCATCGTCATTGCTGTAGAAGTCACAGACACCCGCAAACAGACTGGTCAGCTCCGGGATATTATGGAAGCTTGAAAATCTGGTACGCACTCGATAGTTCTGCGAATCCACATCCACCTCAAAACCGGTCTGACGTGTCGCAAAGTTGTTGATCCATTCATCGAAATGGTTCAGACGGAGCAGTTCCAGCTGATCCGGCTGTAAAAACATCTGCAGCACGAACAGATCAGAAATGGAGTTGGTCAGCGGCGTACCTGTTGAAAAGATGATGCCGCCACCCTGTGCTCTGACATACTGAACCTTCTCAAGCATCTCATCACACTTCCTGCTTCCCTTCGCATGCATGCCCACAACGCCGTCTGCATGAGCATCAATGGAGATGTTTTTGAAATTATGAGCCTCATCGATGATGAGAGTTGTAACTCCGAGTTCATCGAAGGTGGTGAACTCATCAGCTGGAATCTCCTCGCTCATCTTTATGAGTTCTTCACTCAGGCGGGAGGCAATCGTCTCCAGGCGAGAACGCTCCCAGGATTCGGATGCATTGGCTGCCTGTGCCCTGCAGGTGCGAATCAGTTCTCTCTGCTGTTCCAGCTTGTACGCTTTGCTCATGTCCAGTCTCTCGAAGGAAGAGAAGGCCATGTATACCGCCACATAATCGCCGTCTTGGATCTTTGTCAGAAATGCCTGTCTGCTGTCCGGCTTGAAATCCTCCGGATGCACCACCAGAATGTTATCCTGCGGATAGAGTTCATGGTGTGTACGCTCAAAGGCTTCCAGCACGTTATTAGGTACCACGACAAGATTCTTATCAGAGAGGCCAATGCGCTTTCTCTCATGAACACCCATGATAATGATACCTGTCTTGCCTGTGCCCACCTTGTGATTCAGCAGCACATCCTTCTCCAGGATGATTCTTGCCACGGCATCCTTCTGATGCGGATACGGGGTAAAGTGTTCCGTATCAAGATCAGGTAAGTCTAAAAATCCACCGCTGTATCTTCCGGCGATGTTGCAGGCATAGGTGTCATAGAAGATTTCCTTCATACGTTTCACGCGTGAAGGATCCTTTCTGACCCACTCCTGAAATGCACTCTGCAGGAGTTCCTGTTTCTCCTGTGCTGCCAGCGTCTCTACCTTGTTCAAGACCTTTGCAACACCAGATTTGCGCTCCGGACGGGATACCTCGTCATAAACCTTCACGGTTCCGCCGTTCAGGGTCGTCTCCATGATCTGAAGTGCTGTCAGACGCTTCGTGCCATAGGTATAGATGTTCTGAACTGCATTGCGAGCCTTGGGAGAAATCACAATCTTCCAGCGTCCCAGAGCTGTAGAATAATGAATCTCCGGAAGGCAGAACAGGCCCAGCACCTCTTTGGCAAAGAGAGAGCAATACTTTTCCGGAATCCAGGGACTGCCCAGACCGAATCCGATCATATCGAAATCCACCTTTGCAGGCATTGCCGCCTTTAAGGCATCGACATTTGTCTCGAAGCGGCCCTTATATTTGCAATTCAGTTCCTTAGCTGTCTCCAGCTTCGTCTTGATATTGCCGGACAGGTACTGCGCTCTCAGCATCCAGCCCAGATCATCTGCATGATAGATGTCATAGACTGCCGGGTCCTGATAGACAGCGCCTTCCAGAGCCTCTGTCAACTCATCCAGTGCAAGTCCGGACGCATCCATCATCCATGTCATATCCACACAGCCATTAGTATTGATGCAGGATGCCAGCGCTGCAACAGCGTCTTTCTTTGCGCCGGTGTAGGTATCGGCCGTGACATTTGCCACGTCGTATACTTCTTCGATACCAAAGAAGTCTTCCCATTCTCTGTTCATCATGGTATTATCCTCCTTAAAAAATGGACATAATACGGGTACATTATCTTTGTACACCCATTCTTTAAGTTCAGAAATTTCGCTGTTGGAAGATGGTTGAAACTAAAAAATGAAACTACTGAAACGACAGAAAGACCCGGACAGATTTTATTTTCCATCCGGGCATACCACTATCTTTATGAGGTATAGATTCATCAGTCACCCCTTATCGCAGTGCATCAAGAGTTTTCTCCAGTTTTAAAATCCTTCCCCGGAAGGCAGCCGATACTGCCGGATTCTGCATAAACACATCGATCACATCCGACCGCAAAGGCATACTAACATCCCCTTTCATCCATGCCAGCACATTTTCCAGATACTCCGCATACTCGTGTGACAGATGATCAGTTGTTCTTAGTCCTTTTCCAGATCCTTCTTCGAGACAGCGTTCCAAAAGGTATATCCGCAAATCCAACAAATCCTGGTATAACATCTTTATTGCCTCAACGATTTCCTCATATATTTCAAGGTTCTCTTCTTGCATTCGTCACTACTCCTCAAACCATCAAACAGCATCTTGCTATTTCTGTTCATAAAAACGAAATGTCCCCGGTCGCGGATAACCGCGCATTCTCCACCGTTCTCTTGTATCACCTTCTACAGGCCATACCAGCAGTTCGGAAGTAATGAATTCTACTTCCTGCAGGGCAGATGTATCTGCCACAGAGCACTGGTAAAATCCCATACAAATAGCTCTTGGCATAAATGGCAGTTCCTGATTTTCATTGAAAATGTCGATCAGCGGCTGCAGATTATCCAGTCGGGCGTTTTCCAGATAAAGCATGGTCAGTTCAGACAGTCCACGGGTAAATGAAAGATTACAGATATTATCGCCATGACGGATAAACAGATCCCGCAGCGTCGGGAATTCCGCAATAAACTCATAACTATCCAGTGGTGTGAAGCAATACAGTCCGATCAGCCTGCATTTTTTCAAATCATCCATCACCTCAGAATCCCGAAGGTCCTCTGACGCGATCGTAATTTCCGGAGTCTTCATATTGTAAGCAGAAACCGTCCTCTCCCACGGAATAAAGCATCCTCTGGCAGGTTTACCATCTGCATTAATGGCAATGCTGGTGGTATCTCCTGCTTCTGCCGCTTCCTTAAGCTTCGCTCTCTCGGATTCAAACAATAGTCTCATCCTCCTTCATCACAACATAGACGCCATCAGACATCTGATATCCTCTGAGCCGTCCCGGATAATCGGCATAGCCGGCAAATTGTAAACAGTGCATGCTCAGATTATATTTCCCAGGCACTTCAGATTGTTCCAGAAGTTCTGCACTCTGAACGAAAAACCTGTTCAATTTTCTTGCCTCCGATGTCCCAAGATGCTTTATCTCATCCAGCACTTTCTCCCATGCTTCTTCTGAGAAAAAGCCAAGATACCTCTCTGACTTATAAAGCACTGGTGCTGTAATAAACCCTCCCAATCTGGCAAAGAATGTTCTTTCAGATGAACTGACTGCTATATATTCACGCTGGTACAAATCATCTTCATCTCCACTCTGGACTTTTTCTTCAGGCGGTACAGGACCCATGACAAAATTCGGTTGCTCGTCCATCTTATTTCTATCGTTCTCATCTAAAAAGAAATATCTCATGTCATCCTCCATTTCTGATGATGTCCGTATCTGTCATTGTCCTGTAGCTGCTGCTTACTCTTCGTCCACAAAGGAAAACTCTTCTCTGAACCTGTCCTGAAACAGCCCAAATACCGTGTTCAGCACTTCTTCGTCATCTACAGATACATATCCTTCGGTATCAGGATCATCGGTTTCCTCCAGTTTAAGAATGACCACCTCGTCAGCTTCCTCATCGTCCGCCTTTTCCACCACGGGCAGAAGAATGACATATTCATTGCCCATGTATTCAATCAGATCTAAAAACTCAAATTCGATCTCCTGTCCACTTTCATTTGTCAGTCTGATAATGTTATCCATACTCTAATCCTCCCTGTAATCATAGAAAAATCTGTCCAACATACGGTCCACTTGCAAAATTTTATTTCTGAGGGTATCGGCACCATATGCGCCATCCCGGGTGCACTGTTCCAGTACCCAGGTTCCCCGGTTCTCATCGAACAATTGCAGCGTCTGAAGCTCATCGCTCTGACCTGCGATATGCAAAAGGATATCTGCACCCACATCTGTGTCATGATAGATATCAACTGCATCCATCAGCTCAAAAAAGGATTCCAGTCCGCCTTTTGTTTCCTTTATCCATGTCAGGTTTTCATATAATAACCGTTCCCCTTCTTCCTTCGAATCCGTCCTGCCGAGAATCACTATTTTTTTCAGCCGCGCCAATTTATGAAAACCTGCAGCACCTTCCAGGTCTTTCCAGTGTTCCGTATCCGCAATCAGCTCATCCAGTATAGATAATGCTGTCGGAATGCCTTCCCGAATTTCCGATGCGTAGATATCCTTCAGTTCAATAGTATAGGCTTCTGCCATTGCCAGTAAGTAATCCCAGCGTTTTAAATAAGAATAATTGCTCGGCGGTATGCCATAATATCCATGAAGATAAGCACTTAATGCCATCGAACGGCGTCCAATGGAAAGATAGTAGTCGCCAAGAGGTCTTTGATAAGGATAAATGCAATGGTCGGGAAGCTCCTTTGGATGGATTTCACTCAAAATCCGGCCAACTTCAATGTTCATATCCACGCCGAAATTGCCCTCCCATTCGAACAATTGGCGAACAAACGCATAACCATCACCTTCGAAAACTACCGGGCATTCCGGTATCTGAAATTTATAATCTGACAACTTATACAATGCACATGAAACATTCATATGATACCTGAAAACCGCCGTCTGCATTTCGTTCAGGTCTGTAACAAGAAGCGTTTGAATCCCCATCTTTTCCCTTGCGTTATGCAGCCTGTTGAAAAAATGCTGAGAGGCCTCTTTTCCCCACAGATGCTCAGCCCCGGTAAAAACGAGTGGCTCATCCATCATGAACTTCTGAAGGTATTCATCTTCAGTGCCATCTCTGACCGCATCGACCAAATCTGTAATCCACAGATTGGTATCCATTTCCTGTGCATGCAGGTTTTTCTCCTTCCATTTCACATATTCTGCCTTCTGCATACATGTAAAACTCATTCCATCACTTCCTCTCCATCAGGTCATGGTATATTCTCTCCGCCAGCTGATCTGTCGTTTTTCTGCCGTCCAACACAGTTTCTTCCAGCACCGCTGAGAGATCCACTCTGCCATACCATTGATCCAGGCAATCAATTTCGTATTCTTCTCTTGGCTTTTTCCTGTATCGCCGTCTGGTTTCCTCCAGTGACAAATCGATGTAATAGCTGTGGCAGCCATGACCATACAATGCTTTTACATATTCCAGGAAGTCCTCATGATGCGCTGCCGATAAAATTCCTTCGATTACAAGAACATCCACGTGCCCTGACGCATAAGCTGTCAGTTTCTTCATCAGGTCAATTGACGCTGCCCTTTGCTCTGACTTTGGCATCCGGAGCATTTCATGTCTGATATAATCCTGAGAGACCATCATAGCGCTCATATTCTGCTCTTTTATGATTTTCGCCGCCATCACATTGGCCAGTGTCGTCTTTCCACTGTTTGCCGGTCCACGAATGGTTATTACTGTTTTCTGTCCCGTCATATTCATCCACCTCTTTTAGCCGATCATAAACAGGGTTTGCAGCATATTAAACAGATGTCCTGACAAATATGAAACCGGTGAAAACCCCATCCTGTTACACACAATGAGCAATGCCAGAAGTATATACATCGAGTATTTCTCATACCGAAGTACTGTATGATAAGCATTATCCGGAAGGACTGCTGTCAGCACACGCGAGCCATCCAAAGGTGGGATTGGAATCAGATTGAATACTGCCAGGCTGATGTTTATATATGAGCCATAGTACAAAAAATATCTGATTACATATGAAGCCGTCCCAGGAATGCTGTACATCATCCGAAAAACTGCCATAAAAGCAACTGCCATCACAAGGTTTGAAAGTGGTCCCGCCAGTGATGTAAGTGCGAAATCCCGCTTCTCATTCCTAAAGTTACGGATATTTACCGGTACCGGCTTTGCATATCCGACACCACACAGTAGCAGTGTGATGGTCCCCCACAGGTTCAGATGCTTAACCGGATTCAAAGTGATTCTTCCCTGCAGCCTGCCTGTCGGATCTCCAAGTTTATTCGCCATCCATGCATGCGCGCATTCATGTACCGGAAAGCAGCACAGAAGCACAAGGATTCGTACCGCATACATCATCAGATTCTGGTTATTTATTATATTTGACATCGCATTTCCTCCCTGTCTGTCTTAACCTCAGCCACATTCGAAACCACTGATCAGATAAATCCAACCAATTCCTGCGAGCATGAACGCTGTCTCAGTTTTCTGAGGGCTTTTGCCTCAATCTGGCGGACACGCTCTCTTGTCACATGAAATACTTTGCCGACTTCTTCCAGCGTACGGCTGCGGCCATCCTCGACCAGACCGAAGCGAAGTCTGATGATTGTTCTCTCCTTCTCGGTCAGTACGCCAAGAGCTTTGTCAATGTTCTGTCTGAGCATGACCTGCTCCACAGCCTTTTCCGGTGAATCCGCCGACTGATCCGGAATAAAGTCTTCCATGGTACTGTCGCCGTCTTCTCCTACCTGGCTGTCAATAGAAACCGGATCCAGGGCGATCGTTCTGAGTTCCTGGATACGTTCTTCAGAAATGCCCATTGCATCAGCCACCTCCCGGTCCTCCGGTTCACGTCCCAGCTGCTGTACCAGCTGCCGTACAGTCCTGCGGTACTGGTTGACCTTTTCACACATATGAACCGGAATACGGATCGTACGGCTTTTATCCGCAATTGCACGGGTGATGGACTGACGGATCCACCAGGTCGCATATGTACTGAAACGAAAGCCCTGTCTGTAATCGAATCTGTCAGCCGCTTTCAGAAGGCCAAGATTGCCTTCCTGAATCAAATCCTGGAGGCTGCGTCCATTTCCTGAATAACGCTTTGCAGTACTGACCACAAGGCGAAGATTGGCATTTACAAGTTCCTGTTTTGCCGTCATGTCGCCCTGTTCCATCCTCTTTCCGAGGGCAATTTCTTCGTCCTGACTGAGAAGCGGATACCTGCCAATCTCACGAAGATACTGTCTCAGGGAATCACTGCAGTAGCTGTCGTTGCCGGAAGAGGGATCTGCAGAATTCTGTCCCTTATCCTCCTCTTTATAGTCGTCTTCATCCTCATTGAAGGATTCGAGACAATCGAGTTCCGCCTTTAACTGAAGGATTTCTTCATCCTGAAAACATTCTGTCCCGGATGCCATCATCTTGCTGTCCATTGCCGTTTCTGCATTCATCATAGTCTTCATAAATGCCGCCTCCTTATGTATTCCTGTGATTTTTGATTACAGTTATATTTTAAAGGCTCCGGAATGTTTCTCATATGTGAGCCGACATTTGCGTTGGGAACTTCCGGACGGTTATTTTGAAACTGTTTTCCTGCACTTTCATTCCATCCACGGGGTTTCTGCCATCATCCAGATGTCTTCCGCCTTTCTCTGATCCATCTTCCATACAATACGATGCATATAGCTGTCTTTTCCCTGATAATCCTCTAACTGCTGCCATTTTGGACAGTCCATCTTCCAATGCTTCTCTGCCATTTCCCGGACCGGGTTCGCACATTTCAATAACTTTGCGATTCCGCAGATCAAAACCACATCTTTTACATCATCATCGAAGGGAAGAAGTGTTGTCTTATCCACACCATTGCAATGGGCACAGCTAAAACAGTTGCGCATCTTCGGGGCGAATTTGCATCTGTGAAGCCGGTCTGTCTTAAACAGCTTGCCACACCAGACGCAGCGATACATGGTCACTGTCTCATATTCTGACTTTTCTTCCTGAGGCGTGCTATCTGTCATGCCGTCCTCCTTATATCTGAAGTATCGATTCGTAGTTCCTTGATGGCAGCCCATTTCAGAATAAAGTTCTGTGCATCAGCATCTGCCGGCTTGTTATAGGCCGCCTTCACCTGTACAATCCGGTTGCCTGTCACCTGGATTGTCACAAATGATGCTTCCAGATTTCGGCGTCTCCGCATCATATATATCTTTGTAGCTCCGGCTGCCACCTGTCCGGCATAGATCCTTACGCAGTTGTGCATGCCCGCACTTTCCCTGAACAGATCACCCATTTCTTTCGGAGCAATGATCATGTACAGATCTTTCTCGAATACTTTGACATCAGGCTCAGCCTCTGTGATCAACTCTGTATACGATGGCTCAGACACACGCAGCCGGAATTGCTCTGCCAGTTTTTCATTAGCCTGTTCCTTATCCATCTCCACAGCAGTATCATGAGCCCAGGTCAGATTTCGGGGTGTCAAACCTCCCGGAAATTCGTGCAGTCGACGGCAGATGAAAAGATAGTCTCTGAACAGTTCATAGTCCTCAACTCTGCCGGATGCCAGATACCGTATAATCCCCTTCACCTGATCATCCGAAAAATCAGAAATCAGATCCCAGCCCTCCCTGTGCTGCTCTCTGTGCGAAATATTATTCTCAGCAATAAAACAGAGCATGGTGCATGTAAAAGCAGGAACATCCAGAAAACTTCTGTCATAATTCCAGATTTCAGACAGTTTCGCAAACAGCCCTCGCACCGTCTTCAGTTCTTCCAGCGACACTTTTCTGGCTATGGATACAGGAACCCCGAGAAAGCTTTTTACGTCACTGTATTCAACCGGATTGCGATATAACTCCCGCAGATTGCGATAGGCCGCTGCACCAACACAACCACTCTTTGACAGCAGTTCTGTACCCTTATGATAGTTACCGCTCAGAAGCGGAAGCAGAATGTTACGACCGTCATTCTTCCAGTATTCTGACAGGCCAAACGAGGGATATCTCTCAGAGAATACTGCCACGTCAGACTCTATACTCTCCCCTGTAACTATGCTCTCCAGATAAAACAGGTACGAAAGTTCCAGCGGCTCCTCCGAATAAACATAATCTTCAGAGACTAGCATCCGGGCATGCCTTTTGCCATGATACAGAGCCACATCAATTTCAAGAAGCATTTCTTCATTCGGAAGCTTATGAATCCTTGTCCGGATCACAGCATCATCTCCGGTAATATTCTCCGGAAGCTCATCTTTCTGTAGAGTAAAATATTCCTTCTCTCGTCCTGATGGAATGAGCTGCCTGAACTGCAGACCCTTGGTTTTATAGATGTGAGCAAACATTTCCAGATTGAAAATCTCCTGAACAACCGGAAATACCCTTCTGATCTCTGTCAGGTCACTCTCTGCATTCATGGCTTTTACCTTACCCTCACGAATCATGGCAAGCCACATATCAAGATTTCCATATACATTGCATTCGACACGAACTGCCGTTTCCTCCGGGCAGAAAGATGCAGCATAGAAGATTTCCGTCTCACCGTCAGATATTTCCGTATGGTCTTCCTCCGGCCTCGATACAATTGTCAGCGTCAGCCGGTCTGAATATGCTTTCAAACAATACCCAAACTGTTCGTGCATTATCTCCCTCCTTTCACATCGCGGAAAATCTGCTTATTTCCCCTTTAAGACTCTCAACTGGTTGCATTTTTCAGATATTCCAGTTCCTCCTCTTTTTGACGAATCAGCTCATCGTAATAGAGATTGAGTTCTTCAAGTTCTTCGAGTTCCAGACTAAGCATAAGCTCCGGATGTCCATCGATTTTCCTGGCAAGCATTTCAATTCTGTCCCGTGCCGCAATCCAACCAGCAAGTTCAGCATCAAAAAACTGATTCTTCATGGTGCTTCTCCTTTTTATCAAATGTGGTTTTGTCGGTTTTAGTTACAAGCATATTCTTCCATCTGCAGCCAGTTTCATCATCCAGAGGTATTTATCAGGGTGAAAACAATTTTTTGAAACTTTTAATCTTCTGATGTGGTGCCGAAGAGTTCGTCGAAGCGCCTTTCGAGCTCCTTCTGCAGATCATATTCTTCCTGTCTTGTCATCTTATGAACCTGATTGCTCTGTGCCTCCTGCCCGCTTCTTTCGCTCTCTGTTTTCTCTGATGGCAGTCGTATACTCTTCAGAAATTCCAAACGCTTATTGCCCTTCATTACACTCCCCGCTTTCCCTGTGAAATAATCCATCCGTCTGTGTTGATCTCATATTGATTTCCCTCCTGATCAGTTACCAGTGCTCTCCCCTCTGTAAATTCCGATGCCTTTGTATAAATCGCCGGTGTGATCTCATGTCCTTCCTCATCCAGGAACCCGATCAGTCCGTCCTCTGTTATATATCTTGCGATTCCATATGAGAAATCAAAATCTTCTCCTGCAATGCCTGCGTATGGTCCGGCCAGAACTTCACCGGTATACTCATCCACTAAATAGGCTTCCTGGTTTCTGATCACCACATGATCTCCATACATCCTGGTATCAGCATTTAGCCAGTAATCACACTCGGCATCATAAGCAGTTTTCGTTTCCATCAGGATTCCTTTCATTGAACATTTCCATAACAGAAGAAATGCCGCAACTACGAAACCTGCCAGAAGAATCAGAAGCAACCGGTTTTCCAGCAATATATCCCGCAACCTACTCATTATCTTCTTCATACTCATCGTCCTCCCATTCTTCATCATCGTCCTCATATAAGTCGCAGAACTCATAGATTTCGCACCATAAATTCAGTTTTCTGTTCAGATATCCTATAAGCAGCATTCCCATGCAGATGGAGTCTGTAATAATCCCTGTTGTTCCTGAAAACGGGAGTAATATAGGTGTCGGCAAGCCAAATGAATAAAGCAAACCGGCGATCACACGAAGGAGAAATCCAACCCAGATCATATCCAGCATAATATCTCTTCCGTCGTGCTCTTTTACCTGTCTGCACACCCCCGCCATGGCTACAATAAAGACAGCCTCTATAAGCATCAGAAGGATTGCCGGCAGCCAGCCTCCGTAAAACAGTACACTGGGGAGCAGGTAATGACTGTCATTCATAAACGAGAGGACATAAGGGTCACGCAACAGGGGGCTGCTCTGTCCGACAAAGGATGCGCATTCCGCTATTTTTCGAACATTTGCAACGTAGCTGCTTGCCTGAGTCGCATCTGCAAGCCCCATAAAATCGAGCACTGACTGACCGTTGTGATAGAAGATGGATATCAGTCCGACCCAGAGCAGGGCGTACATGATAAGAAGCGCCACTGCATTTCCTTTTCTCCGGATGTTCTTCCATGCATATCCACGGACTGTTAGAATCAGTGTGATTACATTCAGCACTGCCATTTCAATCAGCCATATGTTGGATTTTCTCATGCAAAGCAGGAAGCCAATCAGCGTCAGTGTCAGTATCTGCGTAATTCCGGAGAGCACTGCCCCTGTGGTAAACTCACTTTCCTTTATCTTTCTGATAATGAAGGTGGACCAGATTGGGAAAATAATCACTGCCAGCACATCATAGAGGTACTTCTTGTTAATACAGAACCATCCGATCTGCATGTAGGTGCTGTCACTGAAGAAATCAAATCCTTCCGTCCAGTCTGATAAGGCCAGGGACAACAGACAGATTGCAGCGAGTGCAAGAACCACACAAAGTGAATTTCTCAGTCCAGAACTATGTACAGGTTTCCGATGATCGTTTTCACTCTCAATCAAGCTCATAAGGAAACTTTCCTGCGCATCGACCTCTTCTTCGTCCAGATCCTCAGATTCTTCAGCAATAACAGACTTTTCCTCAGTTTCTGTCTCCGCAGAATCTGCTTTCTCAGTCATAGCCACATTGAGATTTTCCTCTCCGGATGCCGGAATGACTTTCTCCTCTTCCTCATCTTTATAGAAAAATCCGGTTTCATCATCCCATGCATACAGACTGCAGCCCCATAGAAATGTCAGGAATATTGTCAGAGCACATTGTCCAAGAATTCCCAATGCCGTTGTCTCACAACCATTTGCCATTCCGATAAATGTACGGCTCCAGATCAGTATCAGCATTGTGACCAGCATGATTGCCAGACTCCATTTGCTTTTCAGTATCTTCCTGATCATGATCAGTCATCCCCTTTCTCCAATTCCGCTGCAATGTACTGCCTGAGAAGCACCTCTTTCATCGCTTCTTCCAGATTTTCCAACACATCGGAATAGTTATTATCACTGTCATTAACAACCTCTTTGATCACAGGATCTTTTGTGTGTGATTCCAGTTTCTTCATTTCCCTGTAAACGCCCATCAGCAGTTCCAGCTGTTTTTCCTCTTTATATGCCATACAATCATCCTCCTCTACTTTTTCCCGGTTCTTCCGTGAATATCCAGATTTCCCTGCTTATGAAACGCAAATGTCACGAGTCTCTGGTAGTCCTCTTCCTTCAGATTTCTCCCTACCAACTGAAACAGTTCTGCAAACTTATAAAAGGGCAGCTCCGGATAGTTTTCCAACAGCCTCTGGAAGAGTAACAACTCATTATCCTTTGCATCCGGATCAGAAGCTTCATTCTCGGCCAGCTCTTTTATGGTATCGATCAGAAGGAGAAAAGCTGGAAATGACCGTTCCATGCTGAGTATTTCTTTTACTGAGATGTTCCGGACTTTTCTCATGACGCTTTCCTCCTTCCGATTTATGCTGTTCCTTCCGATTTATGCTGTTCCTTCCTGTTTCCTTTGACTTACCTGTTTTCGACCTGCTATCCATATTCAGAATCCAGGTAGCCTCTGACATAATCCCTGATAAAAGCGATATCCTCCCAGCCGGGAGTACCTTCACTTATTCCCAGTCCATACATGGCTTCCTGTACCGCGATTAGTGTCTGGTTCAGAATATAAGCCATGTCCGGATCATCTTTCGGCATCTCCTTCAGATAATCGCCCGCTCTTTCGATGTAGGGCATGACATTCTGACCATCCATCGTGCATACAACCTGTTCCGTAAAGAAATGATCCAGTACATTCACATGAACGCCAAGTGCGACCAGAATCGTCGTAATCTTTTTCTTCAGAAGTTCGTCCTTAAAACCAAATCTGCTTGATTCCATCTGAATTGCCAGAGCTTCACATTCCTGTAAGCCCATCATGGCATAGCAGTTACACAGGAACATGTCCTGTGTGTCACGATCCAGCATCTCAAGATAATCACAGATCACACAGTGGATCTGAATCCACATATAGATTTCATCTTCATCCATTGGTGTGGTTCTGAGAATCTGATATAACTGTTCTACTGCCTTACAGATATGTGCCAGCTCCTTATCATCCGGTCTTCCTCTTAATCTTGTATACCACATCAGATAACGTCCCAGCTGCGTATATGTAGTCCCTGTTTTTGCCCGAGCCATCGCCGATCACCCTCCCATCTCTGTTATTTGCTAACTATACTTTCCCATCTTTCGTCTATTTCATCATCCCCGGTTCTCTGTACAGTTCGAAACTGTTTTTGAAACTTCCCGGATACAAAAAGCGCCTGAACTGAAATGTATACACATTCCCGTTCAGGCGCTGTCTGAATCACCTCCTCATACTGTTTCATTTTTGTCGTGCAAAGTCCGAAGCATCTCTACATACAGGTCAAGGCCATCTGTAGAAGCAAATGGCTGTCCAGCGCGGTGCCTGTCAGAAGCTACAGACGCAAGAAGTTCATATTTCTCTGCCATCTTCTTCAGAAATGTCATCCTCTCCGGATTTCTGACATAGAGTTCATAATAAACCTCCATACCTGCAACATGGCCCGCTACAGCTTTGAAATCGGAAATCAGCTGCTCCATCTCGGATTCATCCAAAGCATAGCCATAAGGATGTGCGAGAATCGGTAAGCCCCCGGATGCCCTTATCCGCCTGACAACCTCGTCCATGGGAGCATAGTGAATATATCTGGTCGCAGGAATATAAAATGGTGAGAAATTACCGATATGGCGGTCAAAGGCTTCGTCCATGTCTTTTGCGTAGCCCTTCTGAATCAGAACATCTGCGATTTTATGCCGTCCTGAATGCCCTGTCCGTTTTCCGGCCGCCTCAACCTCATCCAGTGTGATATCAATTCCCCGTTCATTCAGCTGCTGCAGGAATGCCCGGACATACTGTTGCTTTTCTTCATCGAGATCAGCAAAAATGTCGGCAAAATCATTCGGATCAGCGCCATCCGGAAAGAGCCCAATTACGTGGATTTCAGTTGTTTCTCCGTTCCATGCCGGAATCGGATAGGATACTGAGAACTCACATCCCGGGATTATCGTCATGTCCCAGTGTTCAGGATCTTCACACTGGGGCACCTCAACGGTCATCGATTCGGTGAGTGAGAATTTGTTGTGATCTGTCAGGGCAATAACCCGGAAGCCTTCCCGTGCGGCCAGCCGGATCACCTCATCCGGCGTATTATCCCCGTCACTGTTTGTGGTGTGAAGGTGGAGATCGATCCTGCCGCATCCTTCCCTGAACTTCTGAATACCTTTCATGGAATCAGCTCCTTTCTAACGCGCACTCTGAGACATTTCCTTTTCCACATGCTTCTCATAGGCCGCTGTAATTTTCTTATACATCTCGTTCTGGAAGATGTTATACCTCTTTGTGAAAATGGGCTTCATGCCGCGCCTGAAGATGATCTCAGACCCGATCGGCATGTAGATGACATCCTCCAGAGGCCTGTTTGCTCTCACGGAAATGCTTCTGCCTGTGTCCAGATCCATAGATCCCAGGAAGACAATGGTGTCACAATTGTTGATGATGGTGGTCGCCTTCTCGCTGCCATAGAGGGAGCTTAACTGTGACTCTGACTGGATCAGCGCCGTGACAGACAGGCCCTTCTCCCGGAATATAGATACATACTGCTCGAACATATTGACAGGACAGCCGGTGGCGAAGTCGTCCGCGAGAACATCGACCGGAATCGGCAGTTTTCCGTCTGCCTGCTCCTCGGCAAACTCAAACAGCTCCTTAAACACGGTTCCGTAGAAGGAGGAGATAAAGCTGTTCAGCGAGGAGTTAACCGGGCTCGTTGTGATAAACAGTATCGTCTTTTCAGAAGCCAGCTGTTCTAAATCCACCATTTTTTTCATGCGAAACATCCCTTTCAGCTCCGGCGTGAAAATGGAATCAATCGTGGTATTCAGTGCTGAGAAGATACAGCTGGCAGTCTTGATTGGGAGCTGCTTGAAGGATTTCCAACAGGATACGGCGAAGGATGACGGGTCTTTCTCTGCGAGATACTCAAATTTCCGGTCATAGTTCGTGGTAATAACACCGTTTCTCTCCTCAAAAGTCAGCTTGTTGTGAAACTCCAGGACATCTGCGAAAGTCGGATTATCTTTTGTCTGCAGTATGTAACACAGTTCCGCGCTGAAGAGGCTTGTAGCGCCATCGTCCCAGTAGGGATCAGCATTTGACTGGGCCTTCTGAGGATTGGCCATAACAATACTCCGGGCCAGGAAGGTTATGTCATTATAGGAGCCGATATGCATCAGCGGATCATACCCACAGTTACCCTCAGCGGGATGCACAAAATTCAGATCCAGAACCTTGTAACCCCGCTTCTTCATCACCAGAGAGTACTTCTTCACGATCCTGCGCTTCGTCACCGTCGCAATAAGGCTCTTATTGAACGTCTCCAGGATACGGGGTTCCATGATACTGACTGTCTTGCCGCAGCCGGAAGTACCAATGACAAGGATATTATTGTTCAGTCCGGTCTTCTGTGAATCCGAACTGAAGATGCAGTTCTCACCGTCCCCAAGAATCAGCCTGTCGGTACCGCTTTCATCCCCGGATTTCAAAAGCATCATCTCATCAAAAGAGATATCATTTACATTCATCTGCCCATCGTTATTGATCATGCACAGTCCTCCATCATTTCCTTAAAGCTCTTAATGCCATCCGCAAGGCCTATCTCAACCGCTTCCTGGGCTGAAAAGTAATGGTCATAAGATGTCAGTTCGTCCATCTCTTCTTCCGTCTTGCCGGTATGGAAGGCCAGAAGCTTGTTCATCATAGCTTTTGTCTCCAGAAGACTTTCAGAAATGGATTTAATAGAGGATGCATTGCCGCCAATCTTGCCTCCAAGTAATGGCTCATGCAGCATTAATTTACTATGTGGCAACAGATAGCGCTCTTTTCCACAGGTGAACAGGACAGCACCCATACTGTAGGCGCATCCACTGCAGAAGGTACGGACAGGTGCTTTGGAACCGACAATGGCATCATAGATGAGCAGACCATTATCGATCTCGCCCCCCGGAGAATTGATGAACACCGAAATCGGTGTCTTGTCATCCTCCAGATTCAGAAGCATCATCTGCTTAAAGAAATCCATGGCGCTGTCAGCGTTGATCTCGCCGGTAATAAACAATCTGCGGTCACTCATCAGCTTTGATTCAATCGCAACCGTCTGAACACCGCTGCTGCTCTTCAGTAATACAGGTGTACTCATTAAGCCTCACCTCCTTCCGCTCCAAAAAGGTCCATCCTGATATGCGGCTGGTCCGAACCGGATCCGTCTCCGTTAGCAAACGGATTCAGGCGGATGCCTTCCGGCCTGTCTTCTTCGTGACCGTCATCCCCGTCTTCGCTGATGCCAAGTTCCGATGCAAGGCGGGATAAAAATGCCCCGATAGATTCTTCACTGGCATCACCACCAAGTGCCTCTTCGAGAGCTGAACGAAGTTCATCTGCTGTCGAAGGCATATCTTTCTCACACCTGGTAATGGCGTCCTTTGCCTTAGCTCCGCCGAAGATAATGTCCACGATTTCCAGCGCATAGCGCTTAATCATTGCCGCTGTGCAGTGCACACTGTTCTTGACCACGGCTGTGGACGGAAGCAGATTCTCACAATCGACAAAACTTTTGTAGCGAATTTCCCCATCTCTCCAGTCCATCTCGAAGCATCCGTTCTTCAGACCATAATTCGCGCGGCAAATAAACTCCGCCATCTGTGCCATCATCTCAGGATCTTCACGGTCAGCACCGATCGGGCACATGCCATAAACGACAAACTCATCATCATGCACATCGATCACATAACTGATGTTCTGAATCTTGCTTCTGATTCTGAGGCCGAATCTGAAGATGCCGGTATCCTCGTTAAAGGAATAATGCCAGTCATCATCTGCCAGGAACTGCTTAACAACATTAACGATTTCGTCTGAATATTCATATTTACGCATAGCTTATTCTCCCTTCATTTATCTCAAAGTACTCATATCTGCACTGTATAAAGCCATCTCCGATGCGACTTGTCTCATGCAGACTGCATCGGCACCCCTGATTGTTTCTCGTCTGTTACCCATAGAAGAACCTCCTTTCCGTGCCCTCTGCGGTAATGTCCTCATTGCTGCCTCTATATTGATAACACGCATATGTTTGATTCCCCCTTTCCGGGAGACCTGAAGGCCTCCCTATGCGCTCCTTTCCATATCAGTAACCATCTGTCGCTCCGGCAGGCTGTACCAGGTACGGTTTCCTGCCTCATCCAGTTCATACAGGGTCTGCAATGTCTGCTGGACATAAAACAGATCCTCTGTATACAGCAGGCTGTCTGTCTCGCTGATCAGGCCCCTGCTGCGAAGATACTGATCGATCTTTACGCAGTGTTCATAGCTCTCGCCACAGATGATAAGCTGCGGTACAGCCTCGTGCCCGTAATAGTTGTTCTCTCGGTAACGGCTGTCATTGATCAGCATATAGTAGCGGCTCACCTTGTCTGCAAGCTTGCGCATCGCATGCGGGGTGGATCTGACTACCTCATACAGTAGGATTGACTCCTCATCCAGCTGAATATTGGCAGCTGTCCGAAGGATACAGCCATCCGTGATTGGAAACTCCTGCGCAGGACGCATGGTCTCCATGATACCGAAGCGTTCACAGGCTACTCCGTTCATGAGACTGGCGAGAGAGATCATGTTACCAACGAGAATGCGTTTGATGTCCTCTGCAGTGTCAAATGCATCCAGTTCCTGCTTCTTCGTATTGCTGAGATAGCGGTTCCCCTTATGGAAGAGCACGCCTCTGTGGCGGGCAATCTGGAAGCCTTTATAATCCAAGTCATATACCTTCAGGCCTCTTTCTGCCTCCGGAGTCTTCAGCTCATACTCGCGAACAACTCTCAGTTTCATCATCTTGTTCAGACGATTGCGGATGCCCTGCCGCTGGACCGTAAGACCACGAAGTCCGATAAACTGGTATATCTGAAGGGAGCTTAAATATTTGCTGCGTCCCAGTTCCTCGACCACGGCAAAGTCAACCGCATCAAAGGACTCTTCGATTTCTTCAACAGGTACTCCATTGAAAGGAAGCACTGTCATGAAGACTTCTTCTCCCTCGCAGGCCGCATATACCGGAATATCCGGTACATGGTCCGCTCTGAAACCAAAATCAAAGGCTCTGCTGCTGTAATTCACAGTGTCATTGAACTTTTCCATCTTCTTCATATATGCCACGCTCCTTTCACGCTACCAGGTCATTAATGACCATCTTCGTTACCTTCTCCTGAAGGGTGTTTCCCGACAGGTTGCACACATAGTAGTCACAGAAGTACTCGATGCATTCTGCCTTGCTGTCAGAGATATAGGAATCTACCAGGAGCAGGCGGTCCGGGACGATGTTATAGGTCACTCCCAGTTCAGCAAAGCTGCCCCAGTCAGAGAAGCATTTGCCACTCTTGCATTCCACGATGTACCAGATTCCCTTGAACTGGAAGGCGATATCGAACTCGTTCTTCAGCTTGCCCTCTCTGTCTGCCACACGGACATTCCGGTAAATCTCATACTCCGCATGATATTTTACCGACAGTTCCTGCAGTACATCCTTAATAGTCTGATAGACTGCCAGCTCCAGATACTGACCTGTCAGGAACATCTGAGCTTTTGGCATCACAACCAGTGAGCCATTGAGCGACTGGAACTCTGAAAAATAACGGACATTGCTGACCAGTCCGGCCATGTCCTGAAACAGGGAAATGATCTGCTTCTTCTCTGCTTCGCTTCTGCCTGCCAGTGACAAACGAAAGTCTTTCTGTCCACGGATAAAAAGCTGGCGAAGCTCATGCAGCAAATCCCTGATGAGTTCATTGTTCTTCATCATTCTGATTGCCAGCTGTCCGGCCGCTTCCGGTATCTTTTCATCACTGCCGACCGACTCGATCACAATATTCTGCATACCACCGATCAGGTCGTGAAAGCCATTGCCATGTGTGTCAGTTACCGGGACCGGGGCCTCCACCACTGACATCAGTGGTCTGATTTCCGGAGCCGCATTGCCATTCACTGCACAAAGTGCTTTTGCTTTTAACATATGAAGCATCCCTCCTCTCTGATGAGATAGCTGTTTTCCTTTACAAGTACAGTTTCTCATAGTGTTTCTGTTTCATCATCTGACAGGTTCTGTTTTGAAAGAAACCTGTTTGAAACCGTTTTTTGAAATTTCAGGCGGTCTCATACAGGTCATCTGTATCAATGATCAGGTCTTTTCGTTCTGCCCATCTCCGAACATACTGCTGGGCTTCAAGCGGCGCCGGCTCATTCTCTCTGGCTTTTACCTGGACCAGTCTGTATCTTTTTGTGACTTCCATTGTGACGTAAGGTTTATCCGGCTTATCTGCTCTTCTTAAGAACAGTATGTAAGTACTGCCGTTAGCAACAGCTTCACAGTAATCCCTCACGCAATGTCCAAGACTATCGGATTTCCTGAGCAGATCTTCTGCTTCACCTGGTACGCTGACGCAATAATTATCAGAAGAACCAGCTTCGTTCTTATCGCTCTTAAGGAATTGATAGGACGCCGATTTGGTTCTGTAACGAAACCGCCTTGACAGATTTGTTCCGTACAGGCCTTCATACATATCCAATGCATTTGCAGCCGCTCTAAGAACATTTCGAGGTCTTAATCCGAATGGGTAATCTTTTGCCGTCAACCCTTTGCATTTGCCGCAATAATCGAGATAACACATATAATCGCGTGCTTCCTGACCAGGCAGCTCAGCGATATATCGAATCACTCTCAGCACCTGCTGATCCGTCATTCTTGCCACACCGGAAATATGCCTGCTGATCTGATAATTACCATGCTTCGGCCTATGATGAATCAGATGGTTTTCCATATAGAATTGCAATACTGACTGGGTAAATACGGGCAGATTCAAATACTCGGAATTGTAATCAGCAATGTCTGCCAGTCTGGCAAAAAACTCCTGATTCGTAAGCGGTTTGTAAGTATTCCTGCTCCGCCCTGTTATGCGCCACCAGCCTTTTCCTGCGAATTGCGTTCGAAACCGGTCCCCCTGGCCATAGTCATCTTTAAGCATCTGATCCAGTTTTCTCAGGACATTCTGAGATACTCCCAGCCATTCCCTCAGATTACTGTATGCTTCCGGATCCATCATCAGCAGAGCATCGTCCCCTGAATCACATCGGAACATGGTTCCTGCCAGATAGTACAGTTCAGCCTTAACCAGAAGTTCCAGTCCTTTATGATGCTGTGCAAACAGAGGAAGCAGGAAATTCATCTGAAGCGGTTCAAAGCTGCCTGAACCTTCTCTCATCTGCTTATAGCGTTCCAGATATGCAGAAAGTCCTGCCTGCGGACACATCACATCATATCTGCTCAGGTTTTCGAAGATTTCTTCATTCCACTGAAGCTTCATATTCCAAATTCTCTGGAATGAAAGGAACTGTGACGTATAAACATAGTCATCCGCAAAAACACAGCAGGCCAGTGACGCAGGTCCATAGGCCGGAACATACCACGGGTTATCCAGGAACAAAACAACAGCCAGCATTTCCTGCCCTTTATAGCGCATTAAGAATGTTTTGACTTCTGCATAATCCTGTTCAAGAAAAGGGTCTTTCTGCCACTCTTCCAGCGTCTGATAGGTATTCCACTGATGGGTACGGATAAGATATCTCACTTCATCCATCAGTCTTTCTGTCAGTTTTCTCTCTGACAATCTTGTTCCGAAAAAAAGATATTTCTTAATGTCATAGCTCATCTGGCTACACCTCCATTTAATAAAATGTCGCCGTGCATCTTTTGGAAGCATACATAATCGACACAGACTCTTCATCGATAGCAAGTGTGCCATACGATCAAGAGCCTGTAATCAAACCTTTATTTTTATTGTTTCCAAAACAGTTCATCATCTTAATGCCGTGGTATCATAATCACTCTTTCTTCACCCACATTGCTGGACGAACACAATATTCCTTATGGTTATAAGTGCCTATTCCGTTGGTCCTGATAGCGCCTGTAAAATGGACAAATGCCGCAAGGTAACCTTCACTCCGCGGCGCATATCCAGGTGTTCTGAGCCACCAGTTGCAGACACCTTCATAATCTTCAGGTTCCACCGCATACCATGCTCCCTGATCAAGCGCGTGCTGTGTTGGTCTGCAGATCCGGTCCCCGTCAGCATCAAAATACTGCTCTGCTTCTTTTATACTCAGCAGAAAAATATGATCCTCTGTATCACTACCGGGATCCACCTTCCACTCCGGATTATCATCTGCACAAACCTCAGTCAGACAGATTTTCGCACGTTCTTCATCCGTGAAAGCTTCTCTGTAAAAATCTTCATTCAGCCATTCTCTCAGGCTGCAGTTCTCCCAGGTCGCTGGTTCCTGTCTGTCATGGTATGCCCTTGCATCCAGCGCATCTCTGCTGATCAGAAGCTGCTTTTCATCCGTTTCTGCAAGAACCAGCCATGCTATTTCTTGCCCTGCATAATTACCAAATACAACAGTTTCCTTCTCTCTGGCTTCTTTTCTCATATCCATACCGTCCTCCTCTGTATCTGATGTCCGAAATATGAAGTCGCTTAAACTGATTCCTTTCTTAAAATCGCTCATCATACACCTCCGCTTTACACACTTACGAACCATCGGTAAGCATCTTCTTCCATATTTTCTTCCTTCGTGTCGACTCGAATCTCTGGATGCTCTGCAAGCCAAAGCCCAAGAGCACCGGATGCCAGTCCCCACCATTCATTCTCGTCCGGAGTGCACCAGAACCACTCTTCATGAGTATCCGGATGCCGAAACCGTAATTTTCCACTTTCGGCCAGCGCCCTGCCGTCGCCATCCAGGAAGGCATCCCGAACTTCGGAAGACTGGAAGAAAGTGTAAGAGTCTCTCCACGGTAAGATACTGCTGCCGTTCTGCTCCGGATACATCAGATAGACGCGGGGGATATTCTCGTAAACATCCGCTCCGGCATATGTTTCGACATACTTCATTGCAAGAACCTTTACGCAGACAACTCTTCCTGCCTCATGTTCGATATATGCGAGGGCACTTCCTCTCTGTATCTTGCAGAGCACAGACTTGCCTACATCCAGATAATCATTATCCCAGACTGCCGTAACACGGCCATCCTTATGAAAGACCGGCTTACGCTCCATGATCTTCAGGCGTCTAAAATCGTCGCTTCCTTTAAGCTTCTCTGTTCCCAGATAATACTTACCGACGAACTCAGGTACACGCTTCAGATCCAGCATCTTTTCATCGCCGTACAGATATGTCTTTTTCTTCTTCATACCAGCAGGAGCATATCCTTTCGGAAGCCGTAAAGATCCAAAGCAGCTGTCTGCCAGAGCATAGGGATCAATGTCTTCCATCTGTTCCGGAAACCGGATTCCTTTTCTGACAAAAGCATTTGAAAAAGCAAATGCTTCTGCACGATTCAGCGTTGATGGACAAATGATCTCATCTGCCGAAATATCTACCATGGCAAACTGATGCAGTGTATGAACCCCTTCCGGGATTTCCATTCTGCCACTACCTGTAAAGCAGGCAAACAGAACACCATCCTGCTGATAGTAGTTGTCCCATTTCTCTGCTGCCCACGGACAGTTCAGAAAACTCTCAACACCAAAGATCACCGTATCTTCTTCCGCAATCAGTCGTTTGTCGTAGATATATTTCCAATCGCTGCGTTCTGACTCTATGCTTTCCAGGCCAGTGCAGTCGCGAAATGCATATCCGTGGATCCTGCCCACTGTATGAGGAAGCTTTACAGACTTCAGATTTCTGCAGTCTCTGAAAGCGTTGAAACCGATTTCAGTGATACCATCCTCAACCACAAGGCTTTTAATATCGTCCTTTCTGTCTGCCCAGGGAGCTGCAGGATTCTTACCACATGCGTAATCCGGCATTCTTCCGTTGCCGATGATCGTAAGCACACCCTTTTCATCCAGTATCCAGCTGATTTCTGCCATTACAACAGGCTTATAAGATGTATTCTTCATATGCCTTACCTCCTTTGAAAATCTCTGTCTTCGTTCTCTCTCGCCGATTCACCGACTACCCTTGCGGTTGGGGCTTAAACAATAAGCCGTTCACAGCTTGCCTGAAAAGTCTCCTGTCCGAGGACTGCCCGTGATCAGGAACCCGGCTCGCTCTAATACCTGTCATCGCAATGCCTTTCTGCCCCTGTTCGCTGCTCGATCGATCATTTAATTTTCAAGGTTCATCTTCTTTACAATGGATATCTTATTCTCTTTAAACGCTTTCTCATATGTCGGTTCGGATTCGATATGGAAACTGAATTTTTGAAATTGTGCCTTTTTTGAAACTTCTTCCGTAAAACCAGCCCGACCCTCCGCTGACAGTCTTAATAACCTGTCGGCAGAGGGCCGGAGCCTGTACCTATTCACTTAAAATTTCCTTTGCTGTATCACTCGATGCATCCAGCAGCACCACCTTGCGGTTCCCTGATGCAATACTTCCTTCATAACCTGCACCATATACATGCCATGGATCGCTGGATCCGAGTCCCACCGCAACAATGCGGGACTCATCCACACCCAGCTGGATCAGCGTGTCTCTGACTGCGTCCGCCCTTTCCTGCGAAAGTGTCATGGTGTAATCGCTGTCCTCATCCCCGGCCGTGGTACCGGCGAGCAGGACCGTGATCTGCTCATGTTCGATCAGATAGTCCGCAATCGGCTGGATGGTCGCCACCGCCTCCTCTTCGTTCAGATATGTGGATTTATCCGGTACAAAGGATACCTGCTCTTCCGTGAGCATGACCGGTTCTTCCAGAATATTCTCATCTTCCGTATCGAACATCGCTTCGTCAAAGTCAACAGGGGTCTCCGCCTGAAGATCTACAGTGTCTACTTCCGGATAAGATGCCTCTGTATCCACCGAATTCGCCATAATGTAATTGGGAACAAAGGTCCCACCACCACGCTCTACGATACCGCTCCAGATTTCCTGCAGTCTCAGTCTCTGTGTCTGGGAAAGATCCGCCTGTGGAGATGCCACATCGCCCATCTGCTGCCATACAACGGTAATACCGGTAAAGTCCGGAATCTCGTTCTTCTCCTCCAGCTGGTCCAGTACTGCCTCCGGCTCAACAGAGAGGAGATTGTTCTGGAAGTTCAGCGTTCCCTGTGTGGAAAGGCCTGTTCCGATGACCACGATGGTCTTGGAATCATAGCCCTCCAGCGAGGATAAGGAACGCACCGCCATTCTCAGGCCTTCCAGATAGTCCACCTGGGCATCGTTGGCAACCTGACTCTCCATATAGGTGATCAGATTCGTGGCCTTTGCGCGGGCATCGGTCTTCAGTTTCTCTTTGGATGCCTTCTTATACTGTTCATCGATGTCATAGCTGTCGGCCGCAACCATCTCCGGTTCGCCATCAACCACCACTACCGAAATGTAACCATATTCAAGGATCGTATCATAGATGGTATCCTGTACCAGCGGAGAGCTCATGTTGAGTCCCTGTGAATTGGCTGTTGGCGCGATTGCGTAACATACCGCATTCATGCCGGAAGTTTCTTCTGCAGAGGTCTGGCTCCCGCAGCCGGTAAGACCGACTGCAGATGCTGCCAGACAAATAACTGTAAATAATGCTGCAAATCTCTTTTTCATAACGCGTCTCCTTATGCAGTAGCTTTGTTCGCACGGATCATTGTCGTATATCTGGTTGTTTTTTCTTCCGGTGCCTCCACCACAGGTTCTGCCACTGTCGGTACATCCGTGGCGGCCTGCGCATTCATCAGTCCCAGTTCCTTATCAAGTTTTGCAAGGATGGCCTCGCATACAGATTCAGAAAGGACGTTATTGGAAGTCGGATTACCAAGCTGTTCCTTCAGGCGTTCTCTGACATAATCGCAATAGCCGATCACCTGGGCTTTGTGCATCATCTGCATTTCCTGATACTTGGCCTCGTCCTCTGCTTCAAGATTCTCTGCAAAATCAGGCTCAGCATCATAGTCATCTAAGATGGCATCAAAGCGTCTGACCTCGTCCCTGGTATCTTCCATCATCTCGGCCGTACGCTGCTTCTTGATCTTCAGCGGGTTATATGTAATAAAGCTGATCAGGCAGCTGCCGAGAGAAGTCACTACAGGAATGCCCATTCCAAAGATGGTAAGCGCAATTGCCGTGGCATCGATGCCGGGCTCCGTTGTTTCCTGGGTAACCGTGCCCATGTAACTCGTTGTCGTACTGACTGTTGATGGTGAAATCAGATCAATAGTCATGATACGAAGCGCAATGTTCATGGCAAATGCCAGCACACAGACAACCAGAGCCATGATCAGCACAAACCTGTCTTTTGTAATTCCCTGCTGCAGGCGCTTATACTGAATGCCGATAAAGATCGGAACGATATCGAATCCAAAGAGGAAACCAGCAATCTGTACTCCGAGCATCATCGGACTGTCGTACGAAATTCTGCTGAAAAGGCTGTAGAATACGACACCGTCTACTGTTGCACAAAAGGCCATATCAGATACGGGACAATGCTGTTATCGAACGGTGTATCCGCCTTGAAGCGCTTGCGATTGTTATGATGAAGGCATTCGTTTGTAATCTCGCCAGTTCTTCTGTCTACTGAGTAGATTTCTTTATTCTTATTACTCATAATGCTTACCCCTCTACTTCTGCCATTTTGCTGCATACTTCGTCATATTCCTTTTCCAGCTGCTTCAGTTCATCCTTTCGCCCATCACGGATCCTCTCGAAATCCGCACGGTCAGATACCCTACGGGTCACCAGACGACGGTTCATATCCTTATGATTCAGGCGCTGAACCTTCAGGTACGGCACCGACTCTCTGTACGGTCCGAAAATAATATTATCAAGCATGTCACCGTTGGCATCATCCACGTCCCCAGAAAACAGGGCCTCCAGATGTCTGTCCAGCTTCGGCTTCATCTCCTCCTCACTGAGTCCGGAATAGAGTCTGTAATCTGCCGGGCGGTAGGACTCATACAGACAATGCATACGACGAATAAAATCGTATACGGTCACTCTGGAATCATCCATCGTGTTGAACTGAGCCTGTTCCTTCTTCTTTCTTCCAAACATTTACGCCACCTCCTTCTCTGTCGCTTCATCCTGAATCGCATCATGGATCGCAGCTGCACGTTTCATCAGTTCCTTATGCGGGTGAAGATATGCTTCCTCTGCCTCATCCTTCAGATCCAGCATCGGCACAACCGGCATGGATGCGCCCTCAGGATGACGTCTTAATGCTGAGTTCCAATAGACATCAAGACGCATCAGAACATGATCTCTGACACGGTGACAGATCAGACGGGTCGTGTTGTCATCCTCAACCAGCTTACTGTGCAGATCTGAGAATGCCTCTTCGGCATCCTTCAGTTCCTGCTCCAGCCCTGCCACTCTGCTCTTTACAGGGGCCAGTTTCTTCTCCTTCTCGGCTTTACGTCTTGCGCGGACCTGGGTATCAGTCAGCTTGTCCTCACCTTTTTTAGGGGATGCTTCCGAATCGTTCTCCCGTCTGGTCGCAGCAGCAAGATCAGCTCTTGCCACCTCCAGGAGTCCTTTCTTCTGGCGGATACCATCCATCAGTTCCTCCAGGTGAGCATACTCCCCTTCATTCTCAATCTGGAGACTGCCCCAGGTATGGCTGCAAAACTCCTCAAAGCTGTTAACCTCCTGGTTCATAAACGGTGAATACCAGTCGTCCTTATCCGTCTGGCGAGGGAATCCCTTGCGACCATCACAGAAGCCCTTGATCTTCAGGCCAATGGATTCAAAGAAACCGACCTTCTTTCCCTTGCCGGTATTCACCTTTTTATAGCGCTGCCTGTGCATCTTCTCTCTGTCCACAAATGCAGTCTCCTTTCCTCTTCCGGTAGATGCGGTGCTGTTGGTAATGTTATCTCTCATAGCAGATCACCTCCTGTCTTGCTGCTACAGTCTTTGCATTGGTTAATGAGTGCTCCAGTTCACGGAACAGCGTCGTCACAACGCTTGTAAGCTTCTTGTTGTACCAGGACTTGAAGCCGTAAAGCTCACCGATTGTGCGACCGTGACAGCCAAAGTACTTCTTGACCGAAAGGGAGAAAGGAATCTCATAAAAGCAGGTAGCTTCCTCTCTTCTGTTGCTGTTGTTATAGTAGAACTCGATACGATCACCGGTGTTATAGATTGTGATGCGGTCGGTGTTCTGGATTGCGAGTTTTGCATTGAGTTTTTTCATGGCTGTTGCCCTCCCTCTGTGCTGTGGTTTTCTTGATGATTCTATTAAAGCATTCAAACGAAGTTGCTTGAATTTCAGTCGTCTCCACATTTAGGCAACTTACGCCACATTTAATTTTTCATTTTTGAAACTTCAGCGAAACATATCGTTTAGTAAGTGATCCAAGTATTAGCAAGAAACGACTACGTAACCAATTGCAAAACTGACAGCAATAAAAGGAGCCAAAACCTTTCTGCCATTCTTTAAAACGCGAAAAAAATATGATACTATAAAATAGTGATAGTATTCTCTCTTGGATTACAGGCTATTTTCATTGCGCTAATCTGCAATTTTAAAAATACATAGGGGAGGCAAAAGACATGCAAATCATTGATCTTGCGAAAAGTACCACTGGAAAATTGATGATTACATGGGGGGTTTTATTTCCCACCAATTTCAGTGACAAATTAAAAAAATATATGGACAATTATTCCATCCATATATATTTAGGAAGTGAATCCGCCGAAGGATTTGATTCTGACGAAGGCGAAGAAATGCAGAAGGTTCTCGTCCGTATGCTTCTGGATAAAGAATATCGCTTACGTGTAAAAGATGGCGCCGATATTACCGACAAGAAAAAATCTCAGTTTAATAAATATTTTAACAATGCACAGGGGAAAAAGGATTATAATGCTGTGATTACGCATATCTTTAACTGTGCTAAATCCGGGAACTATAATTATTACTCTTTCCCTTTTACCCAAGACCTTAAGAAAAAGCTTATAGATTTATTTAAGCTCTTCCCATCAGATTACAGACAAGCATATGAACAAGATGTCCAGGCATTAATTGATCAGAACTTTAGCTGTCATCCACTATTAAAAGAATATAAAGATGTACTTTTAAAGGCTGACTTTTCAGATCGGATCACTTGTTTGGTTTGTATAGCAGCAACCTGGCCAATCTGGGACGAAAATTCCAAGCAGGCGTTGGATCTTGCAAACTTTATTTTTCCATTTGAGCCTTTAGATAATACTACCCCCGCTGAAAAAAATAAAGAAATAACAGATTATGTTGATTCGGAAAAGAAAACCACGGCGGTAAAATCCAAAAAGGCACATCAGCTATTTGACGACAATGACTATGAGAATGCAGCACAGCTATTCACAGAAATAACAAATTGTAAATTAGCAGATGATGATATCATTGCTGATGCTTATTATTACAGCGCCTTATGTATATTAGACCATAATGTACGTATTGAAAGACGAACTTCCACGCCTGAAAAGAAAGACAAAACATATATTAATGCCCGGCAGTTATTATTAGATGCTATTCATCTTGGCAATTCTAATGCCATCCAGCGTTACAAAACAGAATACAAGGAAGATCTGGAAATAATTCCACTTATACGCGATTTTTCACAGGCACATGGAAAAGCAAGAATCATTCTAAACGCTGTAAATGAATATACCGCCGCATTCAAAGAATCCCTGCCGAAAGAAATGCAGGACGAAGAAGAAAGGAAAAAGCTAATAACCTTTGCAGCTACCAGAGCTCAATGGGAACAGGAAGTCAATTCTATCAAAGATTTGAATATAGATTGCCGATTTTTACTATTAGATGATGATTCAGAAAAGAATTTTCAAGATTTGATATATATTCTAAATCATATATCAGCTTTGCAGCAGAAAACAGAATTGGCCAACCATACCAAAACGCTTCTTCGTTGGTACAAAACAGTAATATATATAAGAGCAAAAGAGGCTGAATATTCCGCTTTAATAGATACTGCATTAAAAAGACTGGGGGATTACACCATACGAGTGTACATCATTGATGATAATAAATGGGCTGCACAATATCTGTTATATCAGCATCCTTTGTTCCGTCCTATTCAGCACATTGATTCGCGTACACTACAGAATACAGCCATCACGCTGTCTTTTACCATTATTACCAATCAAAATCCTGATCTGGCATGCTGGTTGGTTAAAGAAGCCTTCTGGCTCGGATGTTTTAATTACAGTAAGCTTACACTGTCAATCAATATCATCGGCCCTGATTCAGAAAAGATTGATCAGCAACTACGATTTGAATGTCCAGGCATTTATGGTCAAACCCCGGATTCAGATTCTGTTTCCAAAGTTATGATTAACAAACCATATGTAGTAGATTCTATCCACTCTGGCGATACACTCAAAGCTATCAGCGAGTGTCAAAACCCTGTAAATGCTTACAACTACTATGTGGTAAATATCGGTAATAGTGCCGAAAATTTAGATTTTGCAATAAAGTTAAGGGCTTTGTCCATTCGTAATCTTGTCAATTCGAATCAGAAGCCCCAAAATAGTTCTCTTCCAATGATAACCTTTTACTGTCCAAACTTAAACATCGCTCACTTATCCGAGCACATGGTCGTTCAAAATGTAAACAGTGGTGATCAGTGGTTTAATAACTATAACGTTAATCCTTTTGGAATTATAAATGACCGTTATTCTTTTGAAAAATTAGATGGTGGATATTTGGAAAAAGTAGCACAATCTACGCACCTGCAATATTGTCGTATTGCCGCTTCAGATTCACGCACTATAAAACTTGAAAAACTGAAAGATTATTTTTCATGGAGCTATAACCGAGATTCATCTATGGCAGTAGCGCTTTCAATGCCATACCGTTTATTTCAAACTGAAGCAAATACCAACGGACATATCATATCATCAGATTTAAACATCACACCGGATTTGGCGCCAAGCGATATAGAAGAAATGGCAGATGCCTTTACTTCAAATCGTTCTTCATGTCAGCAGAGCCTTCTGATGTATGAACATTCAAGATGGATTCGTTGGGTCTTATCACGTGGTTGGGAACCTGCTTCTTCTGAGCATGTCCTAAACTATATGAGGGCTGGAAACCCGAAACACCAGCTACATATAGCCAAACTACATGGATGCATATGCGGATTGAACGAATTAAAGGACTTCTCCAGAGCGCTTTGCAATGAAGCTGAATTTAGCAATATGCCTACCAGTCAAAAGAAAAGATATGCAAATGTCGGTGAAGCTGGCATTGTAACGCCGTTAGATTTCAAAGCAACCGATGACTCAAACATTGCCTCAACCGCCGAAATAATAACTACAGCATTATATCCAGAGGAATTCATTGAAGAAGAGGATGTTTTAAGCGAAAAGTAATACCAAAAAACTACAAGGAAGTTCTCCCTGATGAAGACTTCCTTGTAGCGCTTTTCTTTTTATTTGTCAATTGCTCAACTTCCACAGTGTCTCCGTCCCCCAGAGCGTAACATTCATCTGATTTGTCCGCTCCACGAACGCAGCCCTGCTCTTGTTCCGATAGTCCGAAGAAACCGCCAGTACACCTTTTGACTGGAAGTGATCCGATACCGCTCTGATCTCATATACCCACTGCATATTATCATTGTCAGAGGTCTTACATGAGACCATAGTGGCATTCATTCCGCTTAGGGCAATGATATCAATCTCATTTTTTACAGACTCGCTTTCACCAATGATAGCCTGCTTGATCACTTCTCCCCTGGCTTTTACATACTCGCTATATCCAAAGCAGGACAGACCCTTCCGATCAAGCATTTCTATCAGCTGCTGTTCCTGCGGAATATCTTCTGCGTTCCAGGCAATCTTAACGCCGGTTTCCACATCATCATATTTTCCGGATTCACGCATCAGGTAATAGACGATCAGCTCGAAGATCAGACCCTGTGTTTTCATGAGACGCATAGTGGCCGTATCACGAAATGCAAAGGAAACTGTATCCTCCTCCGTATTGATCTGCAGATCCTCAATATATCTCCTCTGCAGAAGATCCTGCAGGAAAGCAAGCTTTACCTTTCTGTGTGCTTCTGTTTCCCCGGAAGATACGATTGGCGCCTGCTGCACAAGGCGGCTTGAGACCTTTAAACCTCCATTCATCGGGATAAATTTTAATGACTTATACCGTTCTTCTTCGGTTATCTGGCCAAGTTCAAACTGCTGCAGCAAATTGCCGATCTCCGGATTTACATATACAAAATCCACCGTGACTATATCACCTGCAATATTTCTCTCATAATCACGAATAATATGATATGTCTGCAGCTGGTCCAGAACATTGCCAATCATTGAATTTCTGAAAACGGATTCAGAAAATGAACCGGTGTAATGCAGTTCATCACCTTCCAATTCCTGCTTGATTCCATCTCCGTAATTTGTGTCTTTTGCCGACTGGGAAAAGAATTTTGTAACTGCTGCCCAGGTATTGAAACTGCCCGGAGCCTTTCCGCCCACACTTTTGAGTCGCGTCGGTTCACAGTACTTCTTAAACAATGCCATGATGGACTCATATTCACTGCTGTCATAAAGGCCGGCATATTCATTGGCAATCCTTCCGCCCATAAGCTGAATATATTCTGCAAGCGAGAAGCTCTTATTATCCAATCCGACGCCAACGTTTTTATCTGCAGAAAATGATACGATACCCTTATTTTGCAGATACTGCACAGCATTGATATTCCCCGGATACTTTTCCATCAGCCGTCCTATGGCAAGGGCCGCGTCATATCCCCGATTCGGCACACAGTTAATGATGATATCGTGGTGTCCATACTTTGTAAGCTGCTCCTCAAGACATGCAAATATCGAATCAACATCCATCGATGATAATGTTATAAACTCAAGCGCAGTATTATTTCCGCGACTCTTAAAATAATTTTCAATCGCATTCTGGTATTTACGGCTGTTAACAGCTTTTCCAATAAATACAGCATTCTGTGCACAGAAAAGCGTTGGGATGATTACATCATATGTAGACGTAGTCATGCCATCACTCAGGATGATTACGGTTCCGTATTTCTTCCCGTACCAAAGCGCAAATGGCAGCATTTCCACCAGCTGCTCATCCAGGCTGAAGAAATCCATCCTTGCATTTCTGATTTTAATCACTGAAAGCATCCTGTCTGCTTCTGTAAGGCGGTCTGCCTCCTCTGAGGAAATTGATAATGCGTATCCCATAGCAGCATCCAGGGACTTCTGATAAAGCACCATAGAATTATCGTCATCATTGGCCAGCTTCGAAATAGCCCGTCTCAGATTGGAATATTCGGGACTGTTGCCGGCAACATGATGAAGAACTTCTTCTATATCAACCTGTCCTGACAGCTTCCTGGTGAGCTGATGCGCTCTCAGACTGGCCCGGTCAAGTTCCGACGGATCATTGGTCGGACATTTCTTTCGGATCCATAAATCATACTGATGGTCAAAATCATTCGTCAGCGAAGCTTTTGACCCGCAATCACACAAACACATATGCAGGAGTCCGTCTTTATCCTGATGAGTATTTCCGTTTTGGTAAAGCAACGTTTCCTCTTCTTTTGGTGTCGGAGCACGGAATCCGCGTGTTACGGCATATGCATTCCACCTGCGATGCTCCAGTGCAACCAGCTGCCAATAAAGCTTATTCTTCCTGCGGATAGCTTCCTTTAGCGTATCCACAGAATCATTCTTTGTATCCGTGTTCTTACACATTGCCAGTTTTACCGGAATATGAACCGCAGATGCGAAGGAAGAATCCGCCGCATACTTTGCACCGATAAAATTTGCTGCAACACTGATATCACCGACCTCATAATCCTTTGGAGACTCTACGAATTCTGTAATTCTGCTTGCTTCAAACTGATCATCTGCATCCAGCTTATTGATGCGCTGATTATATTTCATACTGTAGCTGAAATTGATATTGCGGGCGATTCGATCAAGTTCTGTGCCCGTTACAGATTCATTACCAAAGAAATGTATCTCGATGCCATTGTCCCGGTCTTCCTCTATCAGCATCTCCTGCTCATCGGAACTGATACTGTCAGAAAATTCGTTGAAAACGTTGACAAGTGCTTTGTATTGCTGTCCATCAGATTCTGCCTGTGCCTCGGAAATCTGCGTAATCAATTCGGAAGCTGCCAGCCAGTTGTGTTCTGCATCTCCCAGAGAAATGACGATATAGTTATATCTGTTTGCGTTGAAATCAAGCGGGGCCAGCCCGGCCGCATCCACACCAGCTTCAACATCAATATCAATAAAACGCAGATTTGCATAATGTTTCTGCTCCACATACAGCTTCAGCGCCGGCATATATGCTCCGGCCTTCGTGGAAAGGACCTGCTCCTTGTACGCTGTCGCATTCTGGGAGGCAACTGTAATATTCAATTCCGTATCCAATGCCTGACCAGCCCAGAATGCAGCCTTAAATGCTTCATTTCCAGTCCATCCGGTTCCAAGGATCAGAACATTGCTCTGCTTCCTGTTTTTTCTGATTTCTGCATATTCGCAGATTGGTTTTTCATATAGCAGATCATAGATCCGCAATCGGTATTCGCCTATCTTTGCCATAAATATTCTCCCATTTAATGCATCACTGATAAGATTATTCCTGTGAAAACTAATCCAGTTCGTATCGCTTTATCAAATCTATCAGTTCTGCTTTTTCTGAGCTTTTTCCAAAAAACCAGTCATAAGTATCCCTGTTTGTGTCCTTTATTTCGTTCCAACAGTAAGCAAGCTGAATCAATTGTACTCCGGAACTGGATTTTGACTGCAAATACAACCTTCCAGGGCACCAACTAATCTCGTTATTTACCGTAGAATCCAAATCATTTTCCTGCATTCTCGAGCAGATTTTAAAATCTGACATTTTAAAGACGGTTTCATCAACAAAGGCATATGCACTCTGCGTAGAAAAAATCAAATGAATACCCAAAAGCGTTGCATTCATTCTGCTTCCCAATTCTTTTAAGCGGAAGAATGTCTCCGGGTACATCATTTTAAAATCACACGCCTCGTCGAAAAAGATTACCATATGTGGCATATCTTCCATCGGCTTCGCTGAATTTTTCTGTAGTTTCAGATATTGATATATATTAGAAACAGAATACTGTTCTAATACTTGATACCTGTGCTGAACCTCTTTTTCAATTGCAGACATAAATTCTTCTACTGCGGCATCTGATGCCTGCGATAAACAAGTCCCAAGATGCGGAAGACCTTCCAAGGCATACACGTGACCCCCACCTTTCAGGTCGATAACATGAATTCTGACTTCTTTTGAAGAGAAGAACAAACACAATGACAAACTGAGTGTCAGCAGGAATTCACTTTTCCCAGAACCTGTCGGCCCTACAATTAAGCCATTAGGCCCGTCACCTTTCTGATGTAAGTCGAGGAACACCTTCTCACCTTTGTTGTTAATCCCAATAGGAACTTTCATTGAGGCCGTCACATCATTGGATGCTCTTATCTTATCGATGTTTACCTGAGATATGTCTGTAATACCCAGCATCTGATAATATGAATACTTCTCTGGCAGTTCACTTTCCACCTTGTCAGACCTTGTCAAACCGGTTTGTACTCCGATTCTGCCAAACAACTGATCATATGCCTGCTCCAGATCATGAAAAGCCTCAATTCTCTGTACATTGGTAAGCCGGAAGTTAAAAGGCTTCGTCAGCATTTCATCATCAATCTGAAACGGAATAATAACTTTATTATATGTGATTGCCAAATCCAGTTCTTTCGGCACCCAGTTTGATTCCTGCGCATACCTGGATAAGACCAGCAAAAAAGCCGAGCATTTTTCAATCGCTTCCGGAATTTCACAGGCATAGTCGCTCCCCATTGGAATTGATTCCGGTGCCATCCAGCATTCAATGCTATTATTCTCCAGAACCTTTCGGATTGTTTGTGCTGTATTGTAATCACGGCTGCTATAACTGATAAAAATCATCCATTTACCCCTTAATCCATAAAAATCGGGCCACCATTAACCATCTTATATCTGATCTGCTTAACCCTCGCTGTCATTTCATCCAGGTCTAACACTAATGCAACCGGTCTTTCCTTCTCCAGCGCCAGTTTCTCATATTCCCATTTGCTCTCATCTTCAGACACATACAGAAACGCCAGCTTATTTTCGGTAGAATCCATCAGGAAATAAAGCTTCATCTGCACCTGATCCTGTAGCATTTCCAGCAACTGCATGTTCTGAGGGCTGGATGATATACGATTGACTACGTCTACCGCTGTGCCAAGAACTGACCGCAAAAGACTGCAGCAGATTTCACCTTCCCGGATATACACTTTTGTGATATCGAGGTCTGACATAAGCCCGGCATTCTTCAGGATTTCTAGGCGTTCCGCAATTTCTGCGTCAAGCACTGACAATCCGTCTGTATGAGCATCACTCCCGGGCATGGATGAATACACTGTATCATTGCTTCTGTACAAAGCGCCTTGATTGGTATCCACGCGAATGAATCCCAGCTCATTTTCATAGGAATCCATATCCACTACCTGCGCCATAACACCGGACTCTGTCGGTCTCTCCTCCAGCCAGTGATTGTAATCATCACTGACAAACAGCAATGCGATAGTGTTGCCTCGCTCAATCACATGATAAACCAGATAAGATGTCTGTTCTTCGAACGCCTTAACAACATCCGCATAACGCTTATCATAATTGATTGTATCGATACTGCCTATAAATCCTCCTGTGATATAAGAGTAGTACAGTTTTCCCTCGCTAAAGTATTTTTTGATTTTGGGATTTATCTCATATATCTTCTCCAACGATGTAAGGCGCTCCATTGCCTCCTTCATCTGCTTGTTCCTGTCCATCGCCTCGGAAGGATTTTCCTGATCCATAGATCCCTGCAGCACGCTTTGAACTATTTCCATGATATCATCTGTCGCTGCGCATCCCACCTCATCCGGAATATCATATTTCTCTGCAAAGTCTTCCAGATTATCCAGATTCTTTTTGATGAATGCAAGTATTCTGTCTTTTTCGAAATTGTATCGTCCGGGATGATTCGGATCGTGCTCTGAGCCACAGCAAATCATAAAGGTTATAAGTCCCAGAGAATCCTGTGTTGCCCGCATAAAATAAAACCAGGGAATCCCCGCCTCCACAGACTGTTCTATCCAGTTCACCACTTCCGGAATATCCGGTATCTCACGCGGATCATCATCATAATCCATAAAGAACACTTCCCAGCTGTTTCTCATTTCAAGCAGCTTTTCTCTGTCTGAAGCAATATTTTCAATCAGTGTCTCAATATTGGTAAAGTCCTCCATCAGGACATCCATCTTAGGAATCGGTACCATACATGTATCTGCCATTTTTCTCTTCCCCCTGTATATCTAATCCGGATAGCACCGTCGGTACATCTTCCGGCAAAGTTCATATTGTTTCTTATAGGCCTTGTTTGATGGACTTCGGTCAAGCAGCCATTTCCAGCCATCTATTGCATATTGCAGATAGCGTTTCCCGGAATACGTATCAATCTTAAAGCGTTCAAATGCAGCCGCTGTAAAGGTTCTATGGCAGTCACCTTTACGGTCTTTCGCCAGAATCGGCAGCAACATTTCTACCACCTCTTCATAATCTGCCTTCGCACTGTTATGGTCAAAGAGATGCTGACTAGCGCCCGCCTTAAAGAAAAGAACCAACGCATATTCATAGACTGCCTCTTTGCTTCTGATCTTTGTCAGGATTTTCCGACGAATTTCCAGACTTTCTGTATAATGCTTGCGGGACTGGGTAAAATCATGATTGTCCTCACATATTTTTCCGCAACGATTCAGAGCAACAGAATAAGCATGCTGAGCCTCTATAGTTCCATACTTTTCCGCAAGATTCCCGAAAAGCACTTTTGCCTCCGAAAAGCAATTACCCGCCTCATCGGATTTTCCATTAAGCAGAAGTGCTGTTCCTCTTGCAAGCAGAGTCTCTCCATACTGTTTTTGATGGTCATCTGTATCTGCCGCTGCAAGAATTCTCTTTCTCAGCCTAGCCGCTTCTGCATATACCTGTTCAGCCTTCAAATAATCGCCATGCCGGATATGAACATCACCGATTACCAGCAGACTGGCTGACAAAGTAAACGCCGACTCAACAGACTGCAGTTTCTCGTCGATTTCCCGATCTATCCCCAATGCTTTGAGATACCAGTTTTCTGTCTGCTCGAAATCGCCAACAGCATAATAAGCATCTCCAACCCGTTCACAGGCAACAGAAATATTGTGCAGATTATCGGTTGATGGTTCCTGTTCGTATCTCTTTTCCGCAAGTTGGTGGTACTTATTTGCATACGTAATCGCATCATCATACAATCCCCGTCTTCTGCAGTTCTTACCGCAGAGGTCATATGCCTGCGCATGATAGTGCCGAAAATCCGAAGAATCTGAAAAAGAGGTGATCTGTTCCATCAGTTCTGTCAGCTGTTTTGCATACAGCAGTGAATCTCTGAAAGAATTCAGTTCATAAAGACATGCTGCAAGGTTTTCAAGTGCCCTGATATACGCAAGCATTTCCTCAGTATCTTTTATCTCATCAAACTTCTCTTCATAAAGTTCGACCAGCCGTTTTCTCCAGAGGATTGAGTTCTCATAGTTAACTGCGATACCATCGCCTTTCCAGTACATCTCAGCCAGCTTTTTAACTGCTTCCGGGAGATTCTGACACGCTGAAGCCACAATCAGTGACACCGCTTTATCTGTGTCTCGCTCCATTTCAATGCCATTGAAAAATGCCAGACCGATCAAATACTCTGTCTCAGGTGTCGATTCTGTCTTGGCGGTTATTTCCTGAAGCGCACTCTCCAGTTCATCCACATTGTCGCCATCCACAAGCACCTTAAGCCCCGGAAATATCTGCCTTAACTCTTCGATATCCGGAGTATCTGCCTTGTTCTCATTCTTACCAACAGATACGATTGCCTTGTCCTGCTTTCTGGCGGCAGGATATTCTTCCCGTATCACATAATTATCGGGCTCCGTAATAGATGGTGAGACCAGCAGGAGGAAAACATCACTCTGTTTCAGGGCATCCCCAATCTGATCACTCCATTTTTCACCGGAAGACATAAACTCATCAAACCAGATGGACACATTCCTGAGTGATGGAATATCATGTATCGTGTGCATCAGTTCATTGGCATATCTCCGATCCTTTTTCCGATAGCTCAAAAATATTCTTCCGCTGAAAGCCTGTTTTATCCGCTCAACCTCCTCATTCTCCAGAATAATCGCCCCCAGATCCCGTGCCAGCTTCTGGTAATAGGATATCTCTGTTCGATCCGTCACCTCAGATCTGAGAAGCTGTATATCCCCATACCCATCGTGGATACGATTCATCTCAACAGCAAAATATTCCTCCAGACCGGATTCCACGGCGATCGGGAGGACAGGTATATGGTGTTCCATGGCAAATCCATATTCCCATTTTTTCGCCAGGCTGTCATTTGCCAGATAATTTGTTGATACAATTACTACAAACAGCTTCATCTCCTGAAGCTTCATTCCCAGGTCATCCAAATCAATATCATCTGCAGTCATAGAATCTTCATGATACCAGACAGCGCAATTTGATATTTCCAATATGTCGTCTGCAATCTTCTCCATCCGTTCCTTATCTTCCGGACAGAAGGAGAAGAAAACTTTCTGCAGACCATTTGGTGAGAAATCTCCCCGGACTTTGTATGAGAAATCTATGGTCTTATTTCCCATGCATCTTTCACCCCTTCATCAGCAGTATTTTTTCTGCTCAGTTACCCATTTTCAGGCCACATCATCCGACTCTCATCAGATATCCCATCGGTGAATCCAGACAGATATCTCCGAATTCGCCTTCAGCCCAGCCATCTTCGATGATGTAGGTATAAGACATGATGGTTTTCCCCGTCAGTTCTTCTACCGACCATTCTTCCCGATGATCACTGTCATACAGAAAAGAAAGCATCTTCCCGAACTGCGTTTCAGCTTCTATCGCATGATATACAAGGCACTGGTATCTCTTCTCAAAAGCCTTTGCGCTCTCTGCATAGTTTTCATCATAATGGATTGTGTCCATGGAATAGCCATAGGAATAATAAAGTCGATCCTGACCGAAGTAATTCTCAAGCTTCGGTCCAAGATTAAACCGATCTGCAAGTACCTGAAGTCGTCTGAGTGCTTCCTGCTTCTTCTCTTCTTTTGTTATATTCATTAAACCTCTTATCGGATCACACTGTATGTCCTGTCAAATTCGCCTCTCACAACGAAGTTCCAGTCACAGTCGGTTACATTGCCTGCGTCATCATAAGAAATACTGTAGAAAACGATCATTGCATCTTCAGCTGCCACCTCTGTGGTTCCCCAAAGCTGCGCTGTATATCTCCGATCTGAAGACGCTGCATCAATGACCAGCCCCTTCTTTTCTACCAGAAATTCCACCTCGGGACACATCTCAAGCTTCGCATCCCAGACCGGCAGAGGCTTCGGAAGCTGTTCGAAGGTATCACCTTCGATATGTCTGTGGTTTGCCTCAAAATATTCCTTATCATTGGGATATGGACTGTCGGTACTGTCCAGCTTGATCCAGTCACCTGCCATGGCTTTCTCTCCGCCAATGGCTCCGTTGACTGCCTCCTGCGAATGGATTTCATAGCTGCCATCCCTAAGATCACGGATTTTCCCCTTCTGCAGCAGTTCTTTGATAACGGCATTATCGCTTCCCAGCTGATAAGCCTCTACATATTTGCCTTTATTTTTAATCACTTCATACATGATCTTTTACCTCATAATGTCACATCAGCCCTTGCGTTCCGTTTGCTTTAAGGACTATGATTAAAGTTTAACGGAGAAGCTGACAACAGCTGGCTTTATTGTATCATAGATTCTTCTCATGAGCCATTGCCAAACACTGTTCGCCTCTCCGTTTTTCTACAGTTATATAGTTACCTCCGTCCCGGGTTTTGCTGGTCACCTCCTTATCTTCCGAGCCGGAGTTCGATGTTATGCAGTTTTCTCAGTTTTGTTGTAGTTTTCCACCTCCTTTACCATGCTTCCCATTCCTGCTTCCGCAAGGTTAATGAACGATAATACACGGTCGCTCCAGCCTGCGATGAGGTTAAAGCGTGCGCCGCAGAACTGCTGTGTGCCATAACCCTGAAGATCGACGCCATGTACCCAGAAGTCTTTGTTGTACTTGCTGCGGTATTTGTCCGCAAGCCCCTGGATGGTGGTTTCAAGGCCACGGTTGCACTCGTTGTCGGAGAAATAGATAACCCGGTCGAACGGTTTAAAGCGCTTACCCTTGTCGACTTCCAATGCATATTCCATCGGAAGGGAAAGGTCTGTGCCGCCACCTGCAAACGAATTCTGCAATGCGATTTCAAGAACAGAATCATATTTGCCGTAGTTTGCAATACGATATCCCCTCTCTTCGCTGTTTTTATACATATCCTCCGGGAATCTCATTCCACGTCGTCTGTAGTATTCACGATAGAGAGTTTTCGATGCCTCAAAGTAACATACCGTTGCATCTTCACAAAGCCTGTTTGCCATTGCTCCGAGTAAAGAAGCGATGTCAGCGCAGCGGATGTCGCTCTTTGCTGAAATCTTTGAGTTCATTGAACCAGATACATCAACAGCGATAAGCGTTCTGCCTTTGATTTTCTCCATGTTATCGACCGAAGCATTGACTGCGCTCTCAAGAGCACGGTGGATTTCGTCGGTCATGAGTCCTTCATTCTCAAGCGTACGATAGGCGCTGAAGAAACGGAACGGAAGCTGCTTTGACTTCTTCACCTGTACTGGATCAGAAAGTGTTGCAAGCACCGGAGTGATATCGGCACCGGACCTGATGATGTTGCGAAGATTACGAAGCAAGGCCATGTAACCGACTCTGCCGGAGGCGATAAGCTCATCCAAGACTTCCTTCGTGTTTCCTCGAGCAGAAAGCTCTGTTTCCCAGGTATACGGGGTCTCAAGAGTATCGTTTAAGACCTTCCCGAAGAGTTCCTCAACTTCTTTGGACTTCGGACTCGGATGCGTGATACGGAGAATATCGCGTAACTTCATCTCTTTGCAGCCGCCGTTGTATTTCGCAAGCTGATACTCATCGAACTTCTGGATTGCTTCTGCCATCCCGCGCTTTAACGCATTCGGGAACGGCTTGCCATACATGTTCTTGTAGCAGGCCATAATCTCCGTCATGTCATCCGGGCGTTTAACCACGCAGCGAACAGTCTGACGGGTGTAAGCAGATGCTTCACGGGCAATTACGGCAGTAAGCACATGGCTTACTGAACGCATATTGAATACTTCGCGGGCGAAGCAGGCAAGATTGCTGACGAACTCCGGATACTTCTCACAAAGTTCAGTGGCAAGCCGAACGATTTCGTTATCTGTAGAGCCGTAGTATTTTTCCTCACCAAACATGGTGGTAACGACTGCTGTCATAAGCTGTTCCTTCTTGCTCATGCGGTATGCTGCATGACCGGAACGGTTTTCGGTTTTGATTGTGTTGGTTGTGTTGAACTTAGCCATCCTGGCACCTCCATCTTTCTTAAGTGTATGGGGAAATATGTGACTGTTTATATAAACAACATGCAGAGAATAAGCGATAACAGTAAACAAAGCGCTCGACCGTTAAGCTATAGAGCAGCTACGCTGCTCCAGTGGGGTTCGAACCCACATCCCTCGAAACCTGAACTCGAAGTAACTGCCATCTGCACTGCTGCATGATATTTAACTTTTCAAATGAAACCGCCGAACCGGTGTATCACTCAGCCCGGCAGCTTCTATAACCACATATAAGAGAATCGGCAATAACAGTAAACAAAGCGCTCGACCGTTAAGCTACGGAACAGCTTGGCCGTCCCGGTGGGATTTGAACCCACACCTCTCGATAACCAGACTCGAAGTAACTGTTATCTGCACTGCTTATATGTAATTACCAATGTATCTGATGTGTTTCGTCGTAATTTTCAACGACTCATCAGGGGCGTTATCACCCGACACATCTTACAAATACTTCGGAAGGGGCTCCACCGGATCGTGCACTATCCGGCTTCACCACGCTGCGTTGCGCACCGCAGCACCTTCCTTCGTACTGCCCTGTCTCTCTGGGGCGGGTGAGACAGGATGCCCTGCTTCATAGAATAAAACCTGACCAGTACATCTGTAGCCTCCTCTCTGTGCTAAACCTTCGATGCATTTCTATCTTTCTTTGGCGGGTAAGATATCAACCCTGCTCCGCCTAATAAAGCCTGACCAGTACATCCGGCCACCTCCTTTCCTTTCGATGATTCAATATTAAATCCTTATTTCTGTTTCAACATCTGTGGCATCCTACCGAAACTGAAACTGCCTTTGAAACTTTTGAAACACATCTCTGATGAGATCCTGCAGGCTATCAGACACCGGCAGGAAGAGCTGACTCCTCCTCCGGTACAATCGTGATCACGATGTTCTCAATATCTCCTGACAGTGTGACTCTACGGCCTTTATATCGGCCTATGTTGCGGTCATATACGGTTGCTGCTGTGATTGCTTCCCTTACAGCATCTCTGACACCTCTGGCGCCATAGTTGCTGTGCTGTTCCTTCAGCTGCACCATCAGTTCCTCATCCATGTGCTCCAGTTCCATATCGTAATTCTGCAGTTCTTCCACCACAAATTTGCTGACGATGTCCGTAAGCGCATCTACGGGAAGTTCACGGAAAGCCAGACAGTTCGTGATCTTACCGGCGATTTCCGGATGACCACAGGCCTTGGCAAGCGTGTTTCTGCAGATTTCCTTCTTTCGGAATGCAGATGCTTCTTCATAAGCCTTCATATCTACCGGGATATTGCTGGTGATAATGAAGATCACATGACTCAGATCGATATCCGGCGAATTGTCCGCAAGGTGAACCACTCCGCTGGAGAAACATTCCATGAGCCCGGTGTAGATACGATCCGTCGCCTTTTCAATCTCGTCCAGCAAATAGACCTGGTAGGGATTGGAACGAACAGGCTCAAATACGGTCGGATCCTTATAGCCTACATAAGAAGGCGGAGATCCAAAGAAGCGGTTGACTGAATGCTCTCCAATGAATTCGTTAAGGGCGATCTGGTGAAAACCATAGGCCTGTCCTGTCAGCTTCTCCAGTGCTCCCGGCAGTGTTTTTCCAACCTCTGTTTTGCCCACACCTGTCGGTCCGAAGAGAACGATGACTTCAACCTCCGGCTTCTTCCGGCGAAGATTTGCCGAAATCAATTCACTAATCTTTTTGATAGCCTCATCCTGTCCATAGATATCACGCTTCAGTTCCGTAGCCAGTTCATCCGGCCAGACGGTTTTAGCCTGCTTTTTCTGTTCAAGTTCACGGACTTTATCCTTATCCACAATGGTTTTTGTTCTACCGGTTGGTGTCTCCTGCATCTGCTGCGCAGGTCCTGCAGAATTCGCCGGATTATTCTCCGTCTCCTGCGACTTTTCCTGCACCACATAACTCCATACCTGATCGGTATTGCAGATCGTTACGGTTCCAGCGTCCTCCGCAGGCTTAAACTCAATAATCAAATCTACGGCAGAAACCTCCTGCGGCAGGCTGATATGTCCCACATCAATACAAGTCTTATCTGCAAAGTTCACATGATAAATCTCCATTTCCTTCTTACCGCGTATAGCCTGAATCATTTTCTTCAGTCCGCTTCTGCCATCCATCGGAATGACAGAGGTTAAATGAACCTGGTCCCCATCAAAACCAATGACAATACAGTCTTTATTCGAATATCTCATGCGAGATCCCCCTTTCAATTTCATCTACAGATACTCACAGAGCAGTTCTACATTCGCCTTCTCAAACTCATTGAACTCGTTTACGATTGCTTCATCGCTTTTGCCGGAGACCGGTTCATACCAGTCCTGTGCACTGAAATAATCAATATTCTCCTGTGTTTTGAACTCTCGGCCATGTCTTGCATAGATCTCATTGATGATAAGCTGGATTTCATCATGACTGTATCCTGCAATATCAGAAGCTTCCAGATATCTGTCTGCGCTGTCCGGCATCAGGTATGCAGTTGTAGCTGAGGCCTCTTCTGATTTCATCTCTTCATCGTCTGAAGACGAATCCTGAACACCATCTATCGACGTTGTTTCAGCCTCAACTGTATCGACTGCCGCCTGTGCCTGCTGCGCATTCATATAATCGGTAATGGCCTGTTCTTCCGATGAAACATGGGAATGGTTGTAGAAAAAAGCTCCGACAAACAGAGCAATTACTGCACAGGCAATTACCGCCTTCCACGGAAATCCCGTATGGACAGTTGTTCCAGCCGTGCCTGTGGTATGAATCACATTGCCTGCGCTACCCACGGTCCTGCCGTTTCCGGTTGCTGTCTGTGGACGATATGTCTCTGTTGGCCTTGCCTTACCCTGATTCCTCTGAGCTCTGCGATCAGCTTCCGCCTGAGACACATTGTCCAGGGTGATTCTGCCGGTCCGATCATCCACGTAATAGCGTTTGCCGCGAATCCATCTATAACTCATTTGTTACACCCCCCTCCAGCGCAGCTAATCATTTATACGACTCGTAATGAGACCTGATACGTACAAACACATCTTCGGCTGTAAGATGACCCAGAACAGTATCATGAACCATATCCATCTCTTCCTGTGTCATCAGTCCACTGATTTCAAGAAGTCCTTCCGAAGATCCATATCCGTTTGCAATAACACTGCATACAGCACCTACGCCAGGTCCCTGCCAGACATTGCTGTCCTTCGGCTTCGGACGTCCTTCCGGGCCGTAGTAGCAGATCTGCATTCCAAAATATTCAAACGGAACACCTGCCTCTGTCAGCATATCATCCAACTTTTCCAGTTCATCGAAATCCTTGCCTTCAGCAAAGCCACCGGAAATCGCCATCATCAGGTTAAGTAAATCCATTGTGCTCATTTTATTTTCCTCCTGTACTTTGATGATTTAAGGATAAACTCTACTGATCATTTCATCATCCGGTGGCTTTTGTCTCTGCTGAAACTACTGTTGAAACTTATGCCACTGTATTACATTTGATATCTACAGACGGTTTCTCTGCTCCGCAATAGGAACAGAACTCATTCTTCTGCGCCGGTCCCGACTTCCAGGTAAACGGCTTGCGCTCTGCCGTTGTGCCAAACAGATGCATATAAGGATTCACATTCTGATCCACCGGATAATTGAGAAGTACGGTACACTGGTTGATGTATGGAAGCAGCTTCGGCTCGTAGCCCGCCTCATTCTCCATCAGAAGATCAATAGCCAGCTTTGCTTCAAAGATCGCCGTAAGCTGAATATCCAGATACATTCCCGGCTGAAAATGAAGCTTCTCAAGCTCTGTCTCCGTTGCATAGAATCGTCTGCGTACCGCCTGATTGCTGTAATCGACGCCCTTATCTTCACCATATGCACAGGTGTAACATGCCATGCCGGAATTCGGTTTATACCAGAAAATCTCCCCTGTGGAGGCACGTGGTCCGCATCCTGCATCGATCATCGGAATACCATATTTATCAGACAGCTCATTGCAGACATAGCCGCAATGGCGATTATCCGCGCAGCAGAGAATAATGGAATCCTTCCAGATCAGCTTCTCGAGTTCTGCAGGATCAACGTGTTGGATCAGATTCCTGAAGGTGTATACCTTACAGTTCGGATTGATGTCAGCAGCTCTCTCTTTAAAACAATCGACCTTATAACTTCCCACATCATGAATGCCGCATTCGTGACGGCAGACATTGTGATAAGCAAGGATGTCATTGTCAGCTACGATCAAAGACCCGATTCCGGCTCTCACCAGTTCCAAACCGACCTTAAAACCGCCGGATCCGGTACCGGAGATAATCGCCTGTTTAGCTACCATGCTGTCCTGCTCCACAATGCCCTGGTTTCTGGAAAACACGTCCTGTTGTGTGGAGTAATAGTCGATGTTGATCTCTGCTCCTGCATTATCCCTGACAGAAACCTCTGCCTGTTCCTCGTTCCAGATGATGGAAAGTCCGAACTGACCGGAAATGTCACCTGCTTCTCTGCCCGTGTGTTCTTTTCTAAGCGCCATACCCAGGTCATCCGTGTCGCTTCTTACGTCGTGCAACGCATCCGGCACGATGTTATATGTTTTGGTATCCGGGTGGTAATAGCCATGAAGTTCACCCTCATAACGCTGCTTTCGGTACTCTTCCGGGATCAGAACCGTATAAGGTTTTAGCATCTCCTGCAGCATTTCAAAGTCCATGATGGCTTCTTCAGATGTCCCATCTGCCGTGTTGTCCACAAAAGTAACTTCTGTTCTCTCTTCTGTACCATCCATAAAAGTAACTTCCTCTGTTTCTGTCTTAATCGGTTCTGTTCCAGCCGCCACGGTTTCGGCCGCTACAGGTGCAGTCTGCAGTAGCTTTTCTGTTCTGTTATCCATATATCTTCCCTCCTCTGAGTGTCCTCTGAACAAATCGGATAATCTGGACCGAATAGATCCTTTTGCTTCACCTTCTTCAACTGTTCTGCGCTTTGCTTTTCTGACCGCCTTTCTTGCGGCTTCATTGCGCTCTACGGTCTCTTTGAGTCTGTGCAGGTCGATGCGAGGCATAGCCGTTCTGACTGCTTTATCATTGATTTCCCACTCAGTTTCCGTCTCCTCACCATTCTCATCGATATACCAGAACTTGATCCGGAACTCGGGATCAATGAAGATGAGACCGTTCACAACGCCACCAAACTGCTGTGCAAGCTTGATGTTGGCCGGATGGTCACCCGGACTAAAATGCAGATACCCATCCGGATGTCTGTGAACCTGGGATACCGTCAGCTTACCGTTTGAGAAATCATAATATTCGCTGAGGCGGGTCGACAAATGGTCGGCATAGACATGATCTTTCTCACACATGGTTGGTGTATAAGTGGCATTAATTCCGCTGTCTGCTACCATGTCAAAGTAAAAGTTATTGCCGATGCGAAGGCCAGGCATCTGGATAATGCTCTCGTTGCCGGGATGCCGCCCCGCCTCAAGCAGCATCCCTCTGCAGGTATTGTGGGTAATATAAACGTGATACTTTCCTTTGCGCTGAGACATAGGCACCTCCCTTACCTGTCACGATCTACACCTGTCTTCTCCCATACACAGTACACATCAATCCAGCGAAGCACTCTGGTCATAGCGGTATAGCCATTCACCGAAGCAGAATCCGTGGACTTCACCTGACAGATGTACGGAAGGCCCATCGTAGGATCAGAGATCAGGTGATGGAATCCTGGTTTCAGCTTTGTCATAGGATAGACCTTGATTGAACCACCAAAGAAACCATCAGCATCTCTGCCTGGGTGATCATGCTCGTATACCACATGAAATACAAAGGTTCGCCAGCGCTGATCCGGTGCCGGTTTGACTGGCAGGGTGACATCCACACAAAACCTGTGATTCTTGTCATAGCCAAACATCATCTTCATGTTCGGATGATTATACTCGCGCATAAACTGAAGGAAACAATCCTTTTCAAACTTCAGCAAATCGCCATTCTCTTTTTCATACCAGTACATATCACACCCTCCTATTCATCAATCTCGTTGTTGTCAAAAAGCACCACTTTGCCAACAGGTCCAAATTTGTCACCATATACCAAAATTTCTTTATCTGATTCCTTTTCCGGATCATAGAATATGTATAAATCCTTCGATATATACCTAATCTCACTTGCAACAGATCCATGTGCTGTATAACCTGGATTCACTCCATCTTCACATAGAACTCCCCCGTCTCCAGTACACCAGGCGGAAGATATTGGTCCTTTGTTCGTATATATGATATGTTTATCTTCGCCAGAATCATGTTCAGGATACCAAGGCACCACCTCATCACCTCGAAAAACAAAAGATGTGCTTTCACTATTATCACTCGCTTTCATTGATTGACAGTTTCTGCAATCCTCTTGAAATCTTTGATGGCATAATTCCCTTTCTTCAGCAAACATCGACCCTGACTTAAAAACGAATTTTTCGACATCTATACCACAAGCCGCTGATTCTTCTAACTGGCCATAGTTCTTCTCTGGTGCTGTATTGATCACCGGTGTGCCGGAGTTCTGCGCCTGGCTTGCAGGCACGACCTCGCCGTTGCGGAATACAAAGGCCTCTACGTCAGCCATACCATTAGCCTGATCCTCCAGTTGGCCGAAGTTCGGCTCATTGGCCGTCTTGATGACAGGAGTTGCAGAATTCTCCGCCTGGTTTGCAGGCACCACCTCGCCATTTCTGAATACAAAGGCCTCTACATCAGCAGCCCCTGCTGCCTGATCCTCAAGCTGTCCATAGTTCTTATATCTTCCGGTTCTGATCATATCCATATGCTTTTCCTCCTTGTCAAAACCTGCATATCCCTTAAAGTTTCCATTCATTACAGATGCATTCATTGTGCAATCCTCCCTTCTATCTAAACAAAGATCTGATGATATATCCGATGGCAAATACCATGATCACGAGCGGCATGACCGCATTAATCCATGCCCAGGTGTTATTGGCAAATGCCGTTACTATAAACTCTTTATATTTGACACAGCTGACCACCACCAGCAGTGCTCCTGCTATGGCCCAGCCAATCAGGAACCGTTTGATCACGGTCCACACTGTAACTGCCTGATAATCCATGTCTGTCACCACCCCCAAAAGCTTCTGCGCAGCTTCCACTTCAGCCGCACGGTAAAATAAACAACAGCTGCCATCACAATCAGGATTGGAAAGCCGGAGGACAACAGATTGGCCATGAAAATGGCAATCCGCGCTGTCACCGCCCCAAAGTTGGCTATGATGCCAAAAGCTGCCAATCCGGAAAGCGCGGAGCAGATAACCAGCGTAAGGTTTACACCGGACATGGTTCTGACTCCGGTTCCTCTGTAACTTTCCTGTTCAAAGATATTTCCTGCACGTCTCATGTGCATGCCACCTCCTTCGGACCTGTATCTGTATATGATGTCATCTTCCCGACCTCCTTTCGTTTGTTGTTAAGGCTATTGTAAGGTCCGGAATCTGTTTCTTATAGCTATGCCTGCTGCCGGAGTTGAAACTTAAATTTCAGCCTTTTTGAAACTATTTCTCCATCAGATAGTGCGCTCATCGGCAGCATCACACCACCACCGGAACTCCTGCCACAACAGGCAGGAAGTCCGATGTACGGATCAGATAGACATTGGCATTCGCTGTTGTCTTAACAGCAAGATAATCCGATGCCCCGCCAAACAGTCCCAGCTTTGCATACATATCCTGGCTTCGGACACGCAGACGTTCTTCGGTCTGCGGCTGCCAGTGGACTGCACGCTTGAACGACACGAGGATATGCGGTGTATCTCCGGCAACCGGTGCCGGATAATGATATTGATAAGCGCCGAACAGGTCTCTGGAAAGATCATCTGTTGCAGCCGGTGTTCCGTGATGGAAAAGCACCACGTTCGGGAAATCCAGTTCCGCATTGCCATGCATTGCCTCTCTGACATTCTGCGATACCATCATCAGCTCGATTTTTCCCTGACGTCTGGCCTGCATGAGATACTTCATAAGCTCGTCGTTTTCGTCTGTGAACTGCATTTCATCAAGGATGATGCGGACCCTGGGCACACGCTTCAGGGTATGGAAGATTTCTTCCTTCAGATAGGCATTGAAAATGCTCTGATTGCAGGAGCATGCGTACATAGCCATCCCGGCAAGGTTCCCAATTGCTCCGCTCTGAAAGTTATATTTCGTATCGCTGCCGGGAGTGTAAATATCTTCAAAAATTTCCTCCAGGCGCTCAAAAAGCCTGCGAAGCACAATGCCAGCTTCGTGATTTGCACGAATGTTGTCAGCGATCACATTGGAGAGACCTGACTGCAGGGCAAATTCAGAGATGAAATCGTCATCCTCATTCAGAAGCTTTACAATGGCCGGCAGAGATACCGGATACTTTGCGGCAACGACATTCAGGACAGCAGCAGCATAGATCATGACCTGATCGGTGAGAATTCCATATCCCATCTCTTCCGCCGTCATCCGGACAAATCGAAGAATCTGCTGTGCAGACATGCCATAAAACGGATGATAGTTCTTGTCCGCCGGGCATGATGTCATAACGCAATCGATCTCATGTGTATTTACTTTCTGCTGCACTGCCGTCATCAGTTCCGGATGGCTGGTCAGCAGGATTGTGGGTATATCATTTTTCTCCAGACCGCTGCAGAACAGATTCAGCACCATGGCCATATTTCCGGCTTCAACTCCGCTGATCAGAAGGTCTCCATGAATGTTGCGGAAAAAGGATGCGCTGTCAACGCGCCCTTCAAATACGCGTCTTGCTGCATTCATACGCTCACATTCATTGATAATCATTCCCTTATTGCTCATAGTCTTTCTCCTTCCTGCACTCCTACGTAAGCATCTGCATCAGTTTCATTGCTGAGCGGAAACGGATATTCTTCAGACAATCCTCACCAAACTGCTGCCCTGTATAATTGTTCTGAAATGAAACATCACAGAAGCCCATCAGACGCTGCCATATACTCTGGTGGATTCTTGCCCTGGTAGTTACCGTCGGAACTGTACTATAAGTTCTACGGATGATCCCTTTGCAAATGCTGATTCCACCGTCCGGTGAATAAGAATAGCTTTCAAAAGGATTTAAAAAATTCCTGCTTCTCCAGTTCAGCGAATCATAACCTGTCGTTTCATAATCAAAGGTTCTCCTTTCACTCGCCTGATTCGCCGGGAAATCTTCCGGCATGGTTTTCAGCCGCACCCCACCCAGAACGGATATTCCCATTAACAGGAAAATTTCAAGGCCAGACGGAATGGCCAGCAGCGTGACAATGACAGTCATAGCCGCCGTCAGCAAAGCAATATACTTTCCGGTTTTATAACCGCCAACCCAAATGACGGCAATGATAATATCCAGGATGATCTTAAATCCATTCACATCGGCCTCACCGCTGCGAGTATTAAAAAGCAGCAACAGAAACCAGATACCAAAGCCCTTACAAAAATTGATCAGACTGCTCTTTACAGACTCCATAAGCACACCTCCCACATAAGGAATTATTGTAAATCTGCAGCTTCCGAGCTGTTCCTGCAGCCAGACAGCCACAGGAAACAGTTCTTATTTATTAACCGTACAACGGCATCGTAAACAGGAATGGATCTTCACCGGCAAGAGACACCACTGCCTCACCGTTCTCCAGTTTCAACAGGTTCCAGTCTTCCACTGTATGACCGGCTCTCTGGATGTTCAGATTTGCCTGCTGCGCAGAAAGGCTGAAATTCTGGTAGTTCTCGCCCAGACGATTGATGACAAACTGCCTGCTGTCGTAATCGTTGGATCTGAATGCCACCATATTCTGGAAAGATGACAGGATATTCTTTGCTCCGGCCTCTCCATACTGCTCCTCGAGACCACATGTATTCTGAAGTCCGCACATCATCCTGACGCCAAGGGAACGACCGAAGTTCAAACTATCAGACAAATGTTCGATTTTCGGCAAGAGCAGCATTTCGTCTAACAGAAAGTACTTATTGGTTTTCACCTGCTGTCTTCCACCCAGGGAGTTAGCAAGCGCTCTGTCAATGAGGATGCCGTACATAGGTGCAAGCAGCCTGCCTTTACGAAGGTCATACTCGATAAAGACGACTTTCTTCTTTCCGCTGCACACGATATCTCTCATGGAAAACTCTCTTGCCGGATCAGCCTGTGCAAAAGGGCCAACGAACATCTTCTTTAACATGGATCCAACATACGAATTTACACCCTGTGTCTGATTTCCCTTGCCGGAGATATAGTCAATGCAACTACGATAATCAGACATATAATCCAGGCTGAGAATCTTCTTCAGATCCTCATTGGTACTGCGGGCAAAGAAATTGATGAGTTCTTTGTTGTTCAGTTTCGACTGATCAGAACGCCAGTACGTCTTCATGAAGTAACTCATGACTGCAGCGACAATCTGCTCGGCCATTGCAGGAAAGATCGGCTGGGTCTCACTCTGCATGGACTGGAACAGCTGCTCGCAGATCTCCAATGCATCTTCATCGGATTCCGGCGTGTAGACAAGCCTGCCATCATTTCCTCGCGGCATTACTTCTGCGAAAATATTATGGTAGGAGGCAATCCTGCGATATGCATCGCCATTACCGATAATGACCTTCATATTGTCTGGAATTTTGCTGCCGAAAGTTTCCAGGTAGTCACCTTTCGTGTCAAAAATGATGATCACATCCCCTGGCTGCATCGTGGCAAGCATACGGTCCAGCGTCATATTGAAGAAATTGGTCTTACCGGTGCCGGGTGCCCCAAGAGCCAGCAAGCCATAAGCCAGCATATCTCTGTTCAGGCCGAATAACTTCTGTGTCTTAGGATCCTGAAATGCAACAAAGGGACTGTGTGATTTATCTGCTGTCCATACAGGAACCGGAATGTCTCCGACACTCTGTCCTAAGATGGTCTTGGTGTACATACCACCATTACGCTCCTGATTGTTACCTGTTCCGATACGCTTCTGTCCAAAATCATATGCCATAGACTGTCCCTCCTGTTAAATGTCCATTCCATCATCAACGCCATCGCCGTCATTATCTACACCACCGGAGTCATCGTCACCGATTCCTCCTGTATTATCATCACCAATGCCGCCTCCGCTCACACCGGAATCTATCGGACCGGTGCCTCCGGCAGTAACACCTGTTGCATCTACTGCATTGGTGTCCCCCTGGATTCCACCAGATTCAACAGACTGGACTCCTTCGTTCGTGCCTGCACCGACAGTGGTCTGCATTTCCTGTGATTCCTGGAACTCCTGAATAGCATCATGGTATTTTTCACTCATAGTGCTTGCCTGTTGAATAAACTCTTCCTGCGTTAACGTCGGATCATTTTTCATATGCTCATAGGTCATCGCATAAGTATGGCTAAGTGTCTCATTGTACTCTTCAAGACTTACCGGTTTGTTTGGATCAAATGACATCTTCGTGTCCTCCTTTACTGATAAATTATTTGCCTGTGTAATCTGCTGCTGAAGGCTTCTGTGGGTTGCTACCATCTCCGCCTTCACTGCCGCTTCTGTATTCTTATCTACCGGAACGTTCGTGCCAAAATACTGATTCTGGAGAGTCTGATTAAGATCTCTTTCAAAGTTCAGATTTTGGAACCGCTCTATTGCATCCCGCTCCGTTGCATGATAGCCTGTTGTTTCTACGGATTTGGCATATGCTTCAAATGATGGCTCTGTACCATATTTCTCTGTAAGCCCGCTCAGTATTGCTGCCGTCTTCTCTTCAGCGGTAAGGAACGCATCTCTTTCTGTCGATTGGAAGTAATAGCAAAAAAAGCCATTAGCCGTCTCACCGGTCAGATACTGACTGCCCAACTGATATCTCCCATCCTGTAGGACAGCACTGGATGTAAAGCTGTTTGCCTGATACTCTGCTGTCTTTTGTGCATCCTCAATCGTTATCGTCCCATCGATGACCTGATCCTGGAAGCAATGAGTGTTCTCATGCAGAACTGTATTGAGACTCTGCACATTGTAATCACTGACCGCATGCTGAATGGTCTGGCCATTATATTCAAAGGACTGGGTCCCATTGACTGCCATATCCCGGTTTACATTGATCACTCCATTGGCCGCATTACCGCTCACATTTGCCGGCAAATCTGCAAAACGCACTTCCGGCGCACCGATTTCACCATTTACAAGAGCATCACGATTCACCGTTTCCTGGAGAAGATCCAGCTTCTCGCTCTCTTCAAGCTTGCTATAGGTTGATTCGCGGAACATGGCATAGAGCTGATCATTACTCAGATTCCCATACCGGGTGGGATGTACTCCATACGCTCCCATCCGGTCTACCTCCGCATATTCCAGATCTGCAGCTCAGCGATTTCCGTGTTGCCTTTCGCCAGTTCGGTCATAACCTCCAGCGCTTTCAGGAAATCCCTGTTTTTCCAGATTGCCAGAATCATCGGCAGCGAATACTGGCCGATGTAAATGTCTGTCAGTTTCTGTCCTTTTGCCCACTCCTCTATATTCTGTGCCAATACAGGAGGACAGTTTTCCAGCGTTACCATGGCTCTGTCCTGCGCTGCCTCCTGTGTAAATCCATATTCCTGACGGATTCTGTCCGCCAGTTGTGTTTCGATGCGTGCTTTCATGTCACACCATTCCTTTCTGTCTAACTGCTGATTTTCCCAGCGTTTTAAATGATGGCGGCATTACGCCATCACCTCCTTATGCCGCCATCTCATCTTCATAAACTACAGAATCGACGCTGACCAGAATGTCCTTGTCTTCTCTGACCGGCTTTCTGATGCTGCACATTACCTTTGTGCCAATCGGAAGTCTTCCGGTCCAGTAACCAAATGCCGGAACGAGTTCCTTGCAGTCATCAAAGTCATTTTCAATATTCAGGTCGATGTACAGACCTGATTTGCTCTGTCCCTTTACGATGCTAGGTACAGAATCCCTTAAGTTGACCATTGCTTCTTCATTGTATCCGAAATCCCACATAACTTTTTCCTCCCTGAATCTATGTTGTTTTCTGTTCTGATATAACTATCTCACCAGCCGGGAGTTTCATCATCCACGGTTAGGATTCGTCTTAGAAATAGCTTTTGAAACTTTATCCGCATCTGCGATCCAGACAGTTGTCTTCCTCTTTGCGATTCGTCAACCTGCCGCAGTGTTACGCATAATCAGCTCACCTGCCTATTCTGCACATAGCCATATGGGTAATAGATCGATCCTCAATAACCTGTTTTGCCCTTGGATAAATAAGTCCCGGAGTCAGAGAAAACAGGGACCAGAGTACAATCCAGAGGAGGCTCTGATATACCCCAATCTTCAGGCCGATCTCAAAAAGAATACTTCCGATCAGGGAGCAAATAATGCTGTTTACGATAATGATTGGAATGCTGGAGTCCTCCATGTATGCCAAAAGCATCAGGCTTCCAATAACAGTCCCAATAATTGTCAGGAACAAAATCCTGAGACAGCCATATAGAGTATCCCAGCGCTTCATATACCGGATAGAAAGAAGGTTTCTATCTGAGTAGGAAGTTGCCGCAGTTTTCATTGCTGAAGCCAGATCGGATGCATTCTGGATATTCACAAATACACCACCGGTAGTTTCAGCTATTTTTGTCATAGTCTCACGGTCAACAGAGCCAAGGCCTACCGTGCTGATGTTGATGCCCAATTCGTAATATTCCTCAAGTGCAGCATTAAATTCCGGCATATTTTCCCTGAACCAGAGGAAACCATTACTTAAATCAGTTGCTGATCCATCGGTAAGAAAAACAACCTTCGGATTAGAGCCGCCGTCCCATACGTCATTTTTATAGTCCTGCAGGATTCTGAGGATTGTGCCATAAATAGCGGTACCACCATCGCTGTTAACCGGAATTGGCTGATACTCTGCATCCATTGGAGCCATATTTCGGATAATCTGTGTGTCATTAGAAAAGGTGTATACCATATAGGGGAACCCCTCCTCTGTTGCTTTCATTATTTCAGGAATCGCTTCATAGCGAAGACCGTCAGGATCATTGCCACTCATGGAGCCGGATTCATCAATAACGAAGATATAGCTGGTTGCTTCAATGGATTTGATATTCGGATTGTATTCATAAATAAATTCCAGTCCCATCGCCAAAACAAATATGCCAATCAGACTGCCGATGAAGTATGCGGCCATATGACCAAAATCCACAAACAGATCACTCTCTCTGTTAAAGGATTCGGTTACCATTGAGCCTAGCAGTACCGTCAGAAAAACAGCTGCAAACAGGAAGGCGCAGAGAGAACCGATCATTACGGGGCCCGACAACTTATCACTATAGGTTGTGTAGATATAGTGACAGCCAAACCAGGCGAGAACACCTGCAAACACGCTCATGAGCGCAACGATTTTGTTGATGTGTGATTTCATTACATTTCTCATGTAAATTCTCCTTTTACACCAGCCAACCAACGCAGAACTGCCAGCCGGCAAAATTATGTATCGATGCATCTGAGATCCAGATAATTGTCTTCCTCCTTGCGATTGGTCAGCCTACTGCAGTTTTCTGCATAATAAGCCTCCACATCCGCCTTATGGAATCTGCAGGGGACAACCGGTGAGAACAGCCTTACCTTATCTTTGTACAGAAGCTGCACATGTTCATATGCCTGAGGGCCAGCCGCCTTGCCATTTGCCTGCGTCCGGAAAAGCTTCAGATATGAATCGAAATCTCTGACCTCATTAATCCGCCCTGCACGAACCAAACCAACAAAGATTGCCGCCGATCTCGCCTGACAATTCAGTGATTTAGTTGCAAGATCTGTAAATGCTGTATAGCCTTCATTAAGAAGCTGTTCTCTTACTTCCTCATTTTCCGGTTCCAAAATAGCATTCAAATACAGATAGTCGTAAAACTGTGATATATGCCATGCAGGCGCATAGAACGTCAGACCGTCAAACTCATATCTGTATGAATGCATTCCTTCTGAAGCCTCTTTCACCAACTTCTTGCACTCTCGTCCCGCAAGAAATAAGTATTCCGGGAACGGACCAACCGTCCTCACACCATCACTGTAAATACGGGAAGACTGGAAAGCACTCTCTACTGTCGTCAGTCCCTTCTGCGTCCTTTTACTCAGTTTCATCGCGCTAAGTCTTGAGCCAAGAGACATCAGACTTGTGGAAGAAATCTCAAGGACCTTCTCATCTGGATAGGCTTTCAGGAAATTCTGATGAAGGCCAATCTGGCACTTACGCTTCTGACTCATTGCAAAACCGCCGAACCAGTCAATATTTACATGAGCCTCTTCGAAAAACGGATACTCCGTCTTACTGATAAAAACACTCTTCTCAGCCATGAGCTCTCCTTTCCGAGCGAAATACTCACTCATCAATGCCTTGTTGTTTATTCTGATATAAGTATCCCATGTCAAATCAGTTTCCACATCCATTGAGAAATTTACACATTGAAATAAGGACCCCGAATTATTTCGGGAATTTTGAAACAACAAGAATAATTTCGGACACAAAAAAGAGCCGCGGACAATGCTGTGCTGCAGCACTATCCGAAGCTCTATATCACTGTTTTTCATGTGGCATTTATAATGCCCTATACTTCGCTCGCTAAACTATTTGCAATTGAATATCAGCCAGTTTAATAATCGCACCTTTTTGAACCTTCACCTTTTCACCAAGAAGAAGCTGCTCTTCTGTTGATGTAATATATGTACCGTTAGAAGCATTCATATCTTCTACCAAGTACTCGTCGTCTGATATCCTGTACACCTTGACATGAAATCGACTCAGGGATGGTTGATTCAATGCCATATCACACGCCTGACCCCTTCCAATAGTAATCTCATTCTTTGCGAACTCCACTACCTGTCCGGTGGAACATATCCTGATTCTTATCAGTGAAGATATTGCAGGCGATTCATCATTCGTCAAGACCACCGTTGACTCAAATCCAAATTGTTCCTCAAGATTTCCCTTATCGACCATGCTATCATTACTTGTAAATACAATGCTCAGATTATTCTTCTTTATGGTCTCATACTCCTTTAACTTTACCTGCCTCTTTTTTAAGAATCTGGCATCTCCCATACTGATTCTGCGAAGATTCAGGTCCGCAATAATTTCCTTGAATGAACTGTATTTTATCCGATGATCCTCTTTCGTACTCTTCTGAAGAATCAGATTAACCTTATCGACAAAAGACTTGCTTAACCTGTCACTACTCATCATGCCAAAAGGAAGAACCGGAATACTCCCCGTACACAGCTGATAAAGCAGCACCGCAATTTCTTCGACCTCTTTTTCAAAATAGTACTGCCGATTTTCCAGTTGCAGTTTAATCACGCCGTAGTAATTATTCTGCAGTCGGGTCAGCGCAAGCTTGTGATCCCGGGTTACGACAAGACTTCCACGTGCAAAATCTCTAAAGGCCAGGTTTTGTGAAAACAGATAATCCACTGCATCAATAATAGCGGAAATCCATTCCACGATCTCCGTTTCCTGCAGTTTATGATCCTTCAAATAATGATCCAGAAATACTTCTCCACGGTATTCTTGGAAGGTATACATATTCCCGTTCTTAATCGTAACATCATATATCTTTGGGAACAAAGGATACGATAGGTTAGCGGCAATTCTTGCCTGATTCAGCATTGTCTCTCTACTAGCATTGCTATTATGATTCTCCTGCACCAGTAAGTCATATCCCAGGCTCTTATGAATACCATAGTAAGATATTGTACCCTGACGATTAGCAATTTCTTCTCCCACCTGAAACAATACCTGATATAGCCTGGTTCACAGCCGACGCATCCCGCCGAATCTCAGGAACTGCAATAATCTGGCTGCTCCCTATATAAAATTTAAAGCCTGAATTCAGTTCCAAGTCCTCCATCTGCAGAGGAATGATTGGCTTTTTATATGTAATAGCCCGCTCTATTTCTCGTTCGACAAACTGAGAGGATTGGGACGCATTTGTCAGAAGCAATACCAGACAGGTACAATTCTCCAACGCATCATTAATCACGTATGCATATCTGCTTCCTGCCGGAATATCATATGGTGCCATCCAGCAGGCAATTTTCTCCTCGATCAACAACTGCCGAAAGGAGTCCGCAACCTGTTGATTTTGAGAACTATAGCTGATAAAAACGTATCCATTATTATCTTTCAAAAAAGCACCTTCCCTTCAGGTATAGTCTTTGCTCAGGAGTCCGCTTGCGCATTCATATTCTGAATTTTCTTCAGCATTACCCGATCAATTCCTTTAAGGAGGCTGGCAAAATCTTCCTCCGATGGATTCTCTGAGCATTTATAACACTGTCCAAGCCACAAAATCATCCACTCCGGGATATCAGGATTTCCTACCACCACCGGAACAATCAATGCCCCCTGGCCTGTTGCAAACTCTAATTCCTTTTCTACATACTTGTTTCGGATACTATTTTCAGAAATAATCAGCACATAGAATCCTTTATAGGCGCATCTGAGTATGGCATCACCTATCTGATCCATAAATGCTGTTTCGCTCGTCTTCATATCATATTCCGGATCCCAAACAAAGTAGTCTGCGTCTACGAGTACTTTTTTCAAGACATCTGCCACCGCTTTGTCTTCTCTGGAATATGAAATAAAGACCTCCAAATCCGCAACAATCTTATGGATTCTATTTCTGATAATTTCCCAATCTGCAGTAATATCAATGTCCCACATTTTATCTTTTCCCGCTTGTTTTATGTAGGCACATTCCTTTTGAACATTCTTGCTTTCCTCTGCTTCAGGGCTCTGGCAATATACAAACCACTCTCGGGCATCAATTTCCCTGTAAATCAAATTCCAGAGTTCCTCATCTCTGCCCTTATAGTTCTCATCCAAGCATCTCAAATAAAACGCTATAGGATTTTGTCCGAGACTTTCAAACTCATTCCTGATTCGACGAACAATATCTATATTCGCGCTTGCATGGGACAGAAAAATATAACAACCGCCATGTTCCATGCTTTTAACCTCCTAAGATTCCATATAAGCATTTATTTATCGCGTCCGAAACTCAGTCTTTTCAGTTCATCTTCCAGCCAAATGATATTTCCATTATATGCATGTATATAGGCTTGTTTTAATCTGTCTCGATCAACCATATCAAAATTCATATTACAGCCAATCTTCTTTCCCAGGATAGAAATGAAAACTTCCTGAGCAACCTGATTCCCATATCTAAATGGATGTATCGCATTCAATTCTCCCAGATAATAAGCCAACCGACTGTATTTCTGCTCGTCCGGGCATTGCAAAAGATACTTTTCCTTCTGGAGTTTTTCGAAAAGTTCCTCTGCCTGAGGGATAATATAATTACAGTAGCAATACTCAATCTGATCGGATATATTTACTGTGCGCGTATGGCCTGCCCACTCAAAAATCTGTCCATACAGCTTCTTGTGCAGCTTTCTTAAATAATCATAATCAAATGTTCCTTTTAACGGTCTCTCTACTAACTGACTGGCAATCGGTTTAACCATCCTATCTATTGCCACAGTTAATTCCTCTTCATCAATGATGTTCAGCTTATTTCTCAGAACCGTTGAATTTTTATAGCAATAAACCTCGTCATATCGATGTTCTGAAATTTTAACAGCTCCGCTTTGTCTGCACTCTGTATATATCTCTTCAGAAATCTCGTCATCAGTCATATTCACTGCTTCGATACATTGCTTATGAATGATTTCGTCCCACCAGAAATCATATTTTGCCGGAATAGACCTGGCATCAATCTGATCCAGCAATACAACACAAATATTTTTATTGTGTCTTGCGGCCAAATCATATTCTTTACGAACAAATGAATTTTTCTTCATAAAGATTCCATGCGAAATGAAAAAGAAAACGATTTCCGCATCGCGTATATGCAAAGCTATCTGTTCCTGCCACTCTTCATCAGAAACCCTTTGGATACCATTGTCATACCATATGTTAATCCGATGCTTTTGCAGCATCTGCGCAATATTACAGAGCCGTTTCTGATCTTCTGTGTTATAGCTGATAAAAATATAGGGTTTTTCGTCAGAAGCTTCGATACCTAAATATCCGGCCATAATCTAACGCATCCTTTCTGCATTTACTCGCAATGTTTATAGTCAGGCATCTTCCAGCAACTCTTTCAGAAAATCAATGACTGAGAAGTTCTTCATTCTGTCTTCAAACTGGAAATCATATTTTGTACTCAAGCGCAATTTGATTAAACTGTCTGTTGCCATCAGAGAAAGATAAAAATCATTTCCGATTTCGACCTTTGCACCTTCAATGTTGTCGTAGGAAAGAATGATATACTCTTCCTGTAATCTATGCAGGCAATGCTTGCCAATATCCCACATCGTTTTATTTTCATCGGTCGGAATACTGAAGCCAAATGTAATCGCGTTAATATTCAGCACGCTCAGCCTGTCACCCAGCAGTCTTTTAACTTTCTTACTGTCCGGATTGAAAACAGCTGCCTCTACCGTTATCCGCTCACAGATGCTCCCATTTGTACCGCCAGAGATTTTGATAACTTCTTCTTCATACATACCGTTTTTATATTTGGGAAGATCAGATTGAAAATCAAAATCTTCCGCAGATACAAAGTTCAGAAGTATACCATGAGCTTTCTTTCTGAGGTTTCGAAGAATATTATTCCGGTTTTCTTCAAGATCCTTGGTAGTTATCCCTTCACTAAACGGTCCTACTTCCACATCTGTTTTCTGAGAAATTTCAAATGCTATGCTTGAAATTGAGATTTCATCATCGAACGCCATACTTTCAGTTGCTTTTGATCCGAACTTTTCAGCCAGTTCATCTGCCGCGCCTACCAGGGAATAGCGTGCATCCACATAATCAATATTTGACAGTGGTATCGGTATTTCAGCATCATCAAGCCGAACAGGCACAATGACCAATTTCTTTCTCTCAATTTTCTCTTTTAAGGCGAAGTCTATTTCAGCTTCAACCCATCGTGATTTAATCGAATTTTCCGATAAAAACACCAGATACATCTCTGCTTCATGAATTCCATTAAGAATCGCAGTCGTATAATTGGTCCCCGATGATATGCTCTTCTCATCCATCCAAAGATCAAATCCACGCATGGACAATTGGAGTGCAAACTGCTTAACACGTTTTCTGTCTTCGTGACTATAGCTAATAAAAAGCTTCTTTTTCATCATATCCCCCTCGTCTCGTGGTGAAACAATTATATTCCTATCGTTCCTCCATTAAAGGCTTATCGGCTTCATCCTCATCGGCCGGAATAAAATCAACAATGTCATCCACTTCGCAACCAAGTGCGTCACAAATCTTGCAGAGCACTTCGGTGGAGACGTTCTCATTCTTCCCCATCTTGGCAATCACATTTGTAGTGAGCCCGGCCTGCTCACGCAGATCCTTTTTCATCATGTCCCTATCAATCAGCAATTTCCAAAGTTTCTTATAACTAACAATCATCTATTATACCTGTATACTTTCTTTTATATGAATCACAATGTTTCTGTCGCAATCATTCTTCCGGACATAAAAATGCATCAGAGAAAAACATATTTATCTGAAAGGACTCGATTGCAAGCAGATTACCATTCCACTCCTTATTTGAATGTTCCAATACAAGGTTTAATATCTCATTATTGATCTTTTCTATATCTTCAGCTCTGACACATACACATTTAAAGCAAACCGGCAGCATGGCACTACTTAAGCCGCTGAGAATACCTATATATCTATCAAAGTTTCCTGCGCCCTTAGACAAAACGATATCCAGTTTTTCCGAAGAAGAATCATTATCCAATCGCAGGTAGATATTTCGATCCGGCTCTGTAACAATGCCGTAATACTGATAATCAGATGTACTTATGTCTCCATTCTTGACATTACTGTACATCACAGCATGTGCCGCTCCATCCACAACAATCTTTGATGTAATTCTTCTCTTCTTAAGAAACGGCGAAAAGGAGTTGTATACAAGGTAATACTCTTTGTCTATAAAAGAACGATCCACTGCGCTGGATAACAACTTCAAGAGCTTATCAAAAGTTGCCTCAAAGTATTCCATATTTGCAGTCAGACCATTGTAATTAGGAAGGCTCTGTAACTCACCCGGCAACGACTCAGGCCATTCAAAATTTCTCATCATAACCGGAACAATATTTTTCCTGTATTGAATGCTGTGAGCAATTTCTCTCCTGACCCAGTCATCTTCATTCACACATCGATCTAATGCTTTTTCCGGCAATACGATAATGACATCCTTACAATTTTCAATTACCTCATACAGTTTTTCGTTAAACATACCAGAACGCAATGATTCCACATCATAGAAAACCGTGTAACCAAGCTGTCTTAATCTATCTGTAAGCAGACATGCCAGAGTTTCTCCGCCATCTCTACGATAGCTAATAAAAATATCATAACTCTGTCCCATAGCGCACCGCCCTTCTTTTAATTTCGCACTAATTTCCGCTTTATCTATAGACCTGATTTCAATATTCCCTGCATCCACACTGTTTCCAACGTGTCATACACATACATATTAGGATTCCCCTGAGAGAAATATTTCGAATTGTCTCCACCAAGCATCTTCACCGCAAATGCTCCGACAGCCCTTGACCGCGACTGTCCGGCATAGCAGTGTACCAGAAGCGTATCAACCTTTCTGTTCTTCCTGATGAAATCTATAATCTGTCTTGCCATCTCATCCGTAAAGAGAACCGCGCCCTCCACTTCCCGAATGACATCATCAAAATAAAGCGTCAGTACATCCTTACAATACTGATTAGGCGTAAATGTAACGCCAAAACCTCCGGTATGTGTATCCTGAATGGAAATGATCGCATAGGAGTCTGAGCGTTCCACCATTTCCTCCAAGCCTGCAGGATAATAGTGCTGCATCACATATTCAAATGTATCAAATACTGATTTCACAACAACACGCTTCATCAGGCGCAACCTCCTGTATTTTCATGCAATCTATGAGTTCCGGTCCCTGACCACTTAGACCTGCTGATATAAATCCTTATCGCTCTGACCGGTGCACATGATACACCAGCATCTTAATGACAAGTATATCATGCGTACATCATTCGGTCAATTTGAGATTGATTTTTTCAATTCGCCAGAAGTTCCATTTCGTAGTCGCCTTTGCGATTCACCTCGGCATGGACATGCTCGAACCCGGTGATAAAATCAAGCACATATTTACCCTCTCTGAATGTAATCACAACCTCGCAGTTCATTCCCTCAAGCACCTTCTCACAGGTCTTAAGGATGCGTTCTGCCTGCGTGATTACCTTCTGTTCTTTGGCTTCCTGTGTTGCCTCCCTCATCTCCGTGTAGTAAAGATAAAGACGATTCTCCATCATCTGGTTCTTACATACAGCCTTGTTAAAGTAACTACCAACAATCATGTAAACAATGTATGCCATGAGAGATAGTTATATTCAAGTGAGATAGAATATATATTTTCAGCACGTAAACA
>OJOA01000044.1_pt1 | contig 82807 bp, 67 predicted proteins | sample 1597991 | NCBI WGS metagenome assembly OJOA01 (sample SAMN01915207, study PRJEB22387) | human gut metagenome | isolation source: stool | host: Homo sapiens | place: USA | reverse complement strand
AAAAAATGTTTAACTGAATTATTTTTTCTGTGTCTACTTTTTCATGCTGGTACAATCTCAAATTATGTAATCAATAAAGGCGGAGTTGTTTATGGTGTAGTATGTGAAAAAATCGATGTTTTACACATAAGAATTGATTCAAAAAGTGCACTTTCACAATTAAAAGGTTCTAAATACGTACAAAGTAATATTTCAGAAAATTTATATAAACAAATAAGAAGAGATATCAATAACAATTTAAACGTCCTTTTTTTTGGTACACCATGCCAAATAGCTGGTCTCAAAAGTTTTGTAGGAGACAAATCTGATAAGATTATATTTATTGATATAATATGTCATGGCACGCCATCACAGCAAATATTGCAGGATCACCTTAAAACCATCTGTGATATATCCTCTATACAAAATATTAAATTTAGAGAGCCTGAAGGATATTTTTTAACATTAGTGTCAAATGAGGACACAATACTTTACAGAAAAGGGTTTCCTGAAGATTATTACCTAAATGGTTTCCAATATGGTCTATTTCATAGACCTAGTTGCTATCAGTGCCCTTATGCATTAAAAGAAAGAGTATCAGATATAACGATAGGTGATTTTTGGGGATTAGGTAATACCGAATATTCTAAAGACAAGGTATCTGTTATTCTGTGTAATACTAAAAAAGGAATAGATGTTATAAATGAAGTAAGAGATTCTATCTTTTTAGAGCAGCGTTCAATAGCAGAGGCTATTAGTGGAAATTCTCAACTTCGCCACCCATCGCAAAAACATGAATTTTACACTTTATTTCACAGAATGTATCCCATAATAGGATATATTTTAAGTGTTAAAATATGTCTTACGAAATTTTACATCAAAAACTATATTTTTAAGTTATTATATAGCAATAGTAGATTCAAAATATGGTATAATAGGAAAAAGACAGCATGAAAAATATAATGCTCATTTTCGGCACCCGTCCCGAAGCGATAAAAATGGCCCCTCTCGTAAAAGAACTGCAATGTCATAAAGATAGGTTCAACACTATTGTATGTGTGACAGGCCAGCATAGGGAGATGCTGGATCAAGTACTTGATATATTTGATATCAAACCAGATTTTGATCTTAACATTATGATGCCGGGGCAGGATCTATATGATATTACCTCCAAGGTGATGTTGGGAATGAGAGATGTTCTCAGGCAAAGCTCTCCAGACATCGTATTGGTTCATGGAGATACAACAACATCCATGGCATCAGCCCTTGCGGCATTCTATCAGCAGATTCCTGTAGGGCATGTGGAGGCCGGTCTTCGCACACACTGCATATATAGTCCGTGGCCAGAGGAGATAAACAGGCAGATTACAGGCCGCATAGCTGCTGTGCACTTCGCACCGACAGCCCTGAGCAAAAAAAATCTTCTCAATGAAGGGGTTCCGGCAGACAAGATTATTGTTACAGGAAATACTGTGATAGACGCATTGTACTGGGTTGTGGAAAAAATTAAATCAGATAACACATTCGCAACATCATTAAGAGAAAAATTAAAGGATAACGGCTATGATGTCGGACGCTTGGAGAATGGCAAGAGACTCGTTCTAATCACAGGACACAGACGCGAGAATTTCGGAGAGGGCTTTGTCAATATATGCAAGGCTATTAAAACTCTCGTAGAGACTTTTCCGGACGTGGATTTCGTTTATCCGATGCACCTGAACCCAAATGTCAGGAAACCTATTCATGATATTTTCGGAAAGATGGAATACAGCAATGTTTTCTTCATAGAGCCTCTTGAATATCTTGAGTTCATCTATATGATGGAGAAATCCTATGTTGTACTGACAGATAGCGGAGGGATTCAGGAAGAAGCTCCAGGGCTCGGTAAACCAGTCCTTGTCATGAGAGACACAACGGAGCGCCCGGAGGCGGTCGAGGCAGGGACAGTCAAACTGGTGGGAACTGACTACGATAAAATAGTCAGCGAAGTTTCATCATTAATTAATGATCCCGATTGTTATAGAAGTATGAGTGAGGCTGTGAATCCTTATGGAGACGGCAAGGCATGTGCCAGAATTATCGATCAGCTTAGTCGTGACTGGAGATGAGAACTGCATTAAATTATCAATACAAAGACTTAGATAATAAAACTTTTGGGATAAATTAAGTGGACTCATCCGAGTAGACTTCGTAAAATGCACAGAAACAAAATACTATGAGACTACTGTTTGTATGTACGGGCTTTCTTCCTTATACATTTTCGGAAAACTTATGCAATGGCAAGTTGGTATATGCATTGGTAAAAGCCGGATATGAGATTGATATTATTTCAAAAAAGGATGAGGGGCCGCAATATAATAAATGTGGATGGGAATATCCTTGGATTGCGTTGAGACCATATACCCATGAAATTTCTTATAAAAATGGCAACATAGTTCAAAGACTCTTGGATATAATTTACTCGTGTCTTGTCATGCGTATCCTGCCGGTTGAAGGAATAAGGTGGATGAGACGCTCTTACCAGTCTGCCGTCAGATTGCATAAAAAAAAGCACTATGACGCAATTCTGACAAGGTCTCCAAACGATATATCCCATTATGTAGGTTTGAGATTTACACGTAAGTTTAATGATATTAAATGGCTTGCTAACTGGAATGACCCTGCTGCTACAATATGGCCGGAACCGTACACCCAATATTTCCCAAATTGGAAAAGAAATGCACTGAACAAATATACGCAGAAATGTTTGAAACGGGCCACATATAATTCATTTCCATCAGAGTCTTTGATGCATCATTTCAGAAAGTTCTATCCATTTTTAAATATGGAACGAACTGCAATTATACCACATATAGGACTTCACGATACGATTTTCCCTAAAAATGTTTCTTATTTGAGAGACAATACTTTCAAGATGTGTCATTCAGGAAACCTCTCAAATGAGCGTAATCCTGAATTGCTTTTTAAAGCCATTAAAGAGCTTGTCAACGAAGGTATTACAAATATACGGCTCGATATAATGGGATATGCGAATGATTACGCAGAGGTATTGATTAACAAGTACGGTCTTAATGACTACGTCCATTTCATCGGAAGTTTCCCTTATATGGATGCTTTAGTGAAAATGGCTGAGTACGACACACTTGTACTTGTTGAGGCGGTTATGCCCGATGGTATCTTCTTTCCCAGCAAATTTACAGATTATTCTCAGTTGGAAAAGCCGGTTCTTGCTATATCCCCTAAAACAGGATTCGCACGCTCCATGTTGGAAAAATACGGAGGAGGAATCGCCACAGACAATAGTGATTGTGAATCCATAAAGCGAAGCATTGTAGCCCTTTATTCATCATGGCAAAAACAAACAATAACTAAAGAATATAGCAGCTGTTTGCTGTTTAAACAATTCGCAGCAGAAAACATTGTAAAAATCTTCAATAAGCTTTTTAATACCATACAAAAGAGCGATGGCATCAAATAAGACTTACTATATAGACATATCTATATTAAGAGTTGTCTCAATAATTATTGTTGTTTTTTTTCATGTCTACGGAATGATGTATGCAGAGCATTTCCCTGAGACCAAGCAACTGTATTACGATACATATTACATAGTCAATCAATGTATTTTTATAAACATTGGAATGCCTATGTTCGTTTTTATATCAGGTTTTTTATTTCAATCTCAATTAAATTCGGGTAAATATAGTTCCATCTGTCAATTATTGAAAAAAAAATCAATCAGAATACTTCTCCCATATGTTATTTTCGGCTTGATAATGATGGCCACTACTGGGAATTTTCATCCCATACAGTTATTATCTGGGGGGTATTGGCATTTATGGTTTTTACCTATGCTATTCTGGTGTTTTCTTATAAGTTACGGTTTGACTAAACTTAAGTTAAAGTCTTGGCTTCTAATAATCCTTCTTACTATATTTTATATTCTGTCGTTGTGTCATTTTGATTTACCCGGTATTTTGGGTACTCAATTTATCCCTAATTGGTACTGTTGGTTTCTATTAGGCTCCTTATGTTTTATTTTTCAAAACCAAATATGTGAGTTTATTTTAAGGTACAGATTGAGTATGCCTCTTTTAATAGTATATTTAGTTCCAACAATAATTCACCCAGTAGAATATGGAGACAGGACATGGTTTTCCATTATCTCTCAGATATCAATACTTTTACTAATATGGAGTTTTTTACATGAGAGACTGAAAAACACTGCCAAGAAATATAGTTTCTTTACATATTTCAGTAAATATTGTTTTGGAATTTTTATATTTCACAATTGGGTGGCATTATACCTGGTCTCCAAGACATCACAACGCTTGTTTAATTTACCAGTACTTGCCTCAGAGCATATTGTTTTATTTCCATTATGTTTGACAATTATCACTTTTATCGTATCTTATTTTGCATCTTGGATTCTTTTGAAAACGAAAGTAGGTAAGTTTTTAATCGGGTGAAATAATATGGTAAAAAGGATATTGCGTCAATTGAGAGTTGTATTTATTCATTTTCGATCATTATACGTAAAAAATATAAAGACGATAAAGAGCGTCATTATCGCTCCTCATCCTGACGATGAGGCCATCGGCTGTGCAGGATTGATACGCCAACTTCTGGAAGCTGGCAAAAAGGTTGATGTGGTCTATATGACCGGAGGTGGCAGGAGTTTGAGTGAAATTGATTCAGAAGTCATTATCAAAGAGAGACGGAAATTGGCCTGCAATGCGGCTGAGATTCTGGGCATTGCTCGGAGTAATCTCCATTTCCTCGACTACCCGGATGGAGGCATTGCGTTCGATTGTCATGAGACTGAAAGATTAAAAGCTCTTCTTGGCGAGCTAAAACCCGATGCAGTATTTATTCCACACAAGGGAGAAGGCTGGAGTGACCATGTAGAAGCAAGCAATATCGTGAAGTCCCTGCTTAAGGATAACGAGAGTGTTGAAATATATGAGTACTGCGTCTGGTTCTGGTATTACAATGTCTGGAATATAGACTGGAAAAACGCAAGGATTGTCGCCATGACCAAAGAACAGCACAAAAAGAAATTACAGGCCATGGACGCATACATAAAGCCGCTTGCTCCATGTGGCAAGCCGTGGAGCGGAGTATTGCCCAAAGTCTTTGTTTGGGCAAACAGATGGAATAAGGAACTCTATTTCAAAGTAAAATGAACTGGACTTTTCACATAACCGAACATTGGGAAGATATCTGGGATGAGGATTATCAGAGGAAGTGGTTGGACTTGTTAAATGCATCCCCAAACTCACATGTCTTCTTTCATCCTTCTTTGATTAAAGCATGGGTTGAGACATATATTCCATTAAGAAAGATATCTCCGGTTTTCATTTGGGGAGAGTTTGGTGACAATGAGGTTTTCTTTCCATTGATCTTGTGGCATAAAAACTGGAAAAATGCATTTTTAAAGGTTATTGTTCCGGCAGGGTACTCTGATTTTGATTATCATGACCCTATATTTAAATATAAATTAGAGAAGAACCATTTACAATCGTTTTGGATAGAATTGCACAAATGTCTCAATAGATACCAATATGACGAAATATTACTGGATGGACTCCATTGCAACCTGCCTGGTTTTATAAAAGATTCAAATGAAATATGTCCGTACTTAGATTTGTCGGGAATGCTGTCCGATAATGATCTGATAAATTTTTTCTCGACCAGTTTGCGTGGTGATATCAGAAGACAGATTAGAAGAATGAATGAATTAGGTTCTTTGAATTACCATGAATACGAATCTTTTGATGATGCAAAAGATACTTTTCAAGAGTTTATATTAGAACATACAAAAAAGTGGCCAAATGCATACAAGGCTCCATTTTTTCATGAGAATTTATTAAAAACAGGACTCGGTTCCATTGTCCATTTTTCATCGCTAAACATAGGCAATATTCCTATATCATGGCATTTAGGTTTTGAATTTGCAGGTACATATTACTATTATATGCCCGCTGGAAAAAAATCTTACTCCAAGTATTCTCCAGTAAAGATACATTTATACTTTTTAATCAAGCGCGCAATAGAGAATAAGTATACAAAATATGATCATCTGCGCGGAGATGAAGCATACAAGCAAGGATGGGCGAGTGGATCGGATTCCGTAATGACATATCATTTTAAACAGGAACGAAAGGTATCTGAATTAAAATTCAAAATACTTGAATTTAGGCGTTTTTTATATCATAACTAAAAAATGAAAGTCCTCCTCTGCATCCCCTGCCTTATGACAGGCGGAACCGAAATACAGACACTAAATCTCGTGCATGCCCTGACGGAGGGTGGGCATGAGGTGTGGACTTTGTGCTACTTTGAGTACAGTGGAGAGATGTTGGAACGCTACAGGAAAGCCGGCAGCAAGGTAATCCTGCTGAGTTCAGGAGGGAACAGGGCAGGAGGCTGGAGGGATGTACTGCTTTTGTTCAAAGGCCTGCGCAAGGCCCTCAGACAGATACATCCAGATGTCGCGCATGTGCAGTATATGGCTCCAGGAGCGATTCCCATTGTCATATTGAGACTGCTGGGATGCCGCTGTGTTATCGCCACCACACACACCGCTGCCGATATTTATCCAAGTCTCCGGCTTGTGCATTTTATCCAGCGGCACTGCGTGCGGGCATTCACATGCATTACCGAGACAGCCGAGAAGTCATTTTTCGGCACTTCCAGACTTTACAGTGAGGACTTGGTACTGAAAAAACGCAATCATTTCACCATATACAATGCCCTGCCTAAAAATTTTGCTATAGCGCAGACTCCACGGGAATTCGGACGACCGATAGTCTTAGGTGTCGTAAGCCGTCTCGAGCATATCAAAGGTATGGACCTGGTAATCTCGGCATACGCGGAGATACTGAAAGAGTTTCCGGATACAAAACTGATAATTGTCGGTGATGGGGCCCTGCGGCAGTCTTTGGAACAGCAGGCTGTCGCCTTACACTGCGACTCTTCCATTACATGGGCCGGAAGGCAGCCTCAGGAGCATATTCAGGAATGGTACAGCAGGATTGATGTGCTTTTGATGCCTTCGAGAAGTGAGGGGTTCGGTCTTACGGCCATCGAGGCCATGGCCAGCGGGTGCGTGGTTGTGGCATCTGATGTCGGAGGTCTGCCGGAAGTAGTGCTGGACGGTGAGGTCGGGCTGCTGCACACTTCGGAATCTGTTAGCGACATAGTGGAAAAAGTCAAAAAGCTTATAGCCAATCCCGGACTCATGGAAAGGCTGTCCGCCAATGCTGTAAAGCATGTTGGCCAATATTCCCTTGACCGCTACACCCAGCTGTTCAATGACCTGTACCCCAAACTGAGCAGGTAAACCCTTATTCCCAATGTATATCCTCAATTACATCTACTTCATAATCCTTACGGCCATCGGATACATCTGGCTGACCTCCAAAGGCGGATACATGACCAATCCGCTCAACCGCAGCCAGAAGATGTGGCTGGACGGGCCCGAGCGGTTTTGGGTGCTGACTTTCGCTACTGGCCTGTTTGCTTTCGCCGCACCGGGTGGAGTATTCAATATCTTGTCTATCAGACTTTTTATTCTTGAAATATTTTGTATTGCCGGATTATTCCTTACGCGTCATAAAGCTATTTGGAATACGACTATTATATTATATATCATATACTTATTATGGCTTTGTGTCGGACTCATATACACCCCAGCCTCATCATACGGATTTAGGGTTATACTAAAATACCTATATCCTCTACTTATAATGCTTTTTGCCTCCGCAGTCGTAAGAGATGTTGAAGTTTTTTTAAAAGCCAGTATAGCGGCAAGAACCATAGCATTAATATCTATTGGAGTATTTTTTATTCCTTTTGTCACAATCCTGTTTCCTGGTGTTTTCTGGTATGGGACAGCAAGTGCTATCAATTATATAGCCATGTTTGTCCTGTCATTGGCGCTGTACTATCACACTAACGAGAAAAGAAAAAACCTAGCACTCTGTGTAGTGTTTATTTTGCCTTGTATCCTATGGGTTTTCAGAACAAGCATAATGGGAACTGTTATGGCAGCAATTACATTTTTCTTCTTCAAAGACAAAATCCGGTCTATACCTTTCATATTGGGGACTGTTGCTATTCTAGTTGCTATGGTATTTCTTATACCATCCATAAAGGAAAAAATGTTTTACGGAGATGACAATGTCTCCATTGCACAATTGGAATCAGGCGATTTATCAATTGACGACATCAATACCAATGGACGTCTGGCCGTATGGGAGTGGAGCACTGAGAGATTCTTTGTAGGACATGAAATTATAGGTTCGGGGACAGGAAATCTTCAAGAAGTATTCTATTCGCTTAAACACCCTTTTGGCACAATCAAGATTGTTCATAACGACTACGTTCAGATTCTTTGTGACAACGGAATCATCGGTCTGATATTATTCGGGCTATGTTTTATTTACCTGATTGTTCATTGTTTTGTAGTTTACAATAACAAAGGCTATGCTATGGGGATAAGAATCTGTGCCATAGTTGCCGGGGCTTCTGCTGCTGGAATGCTTCTAACACTTTATACCGATAATGTTATAAACTACTCAATGGCTACTCTCTCATATCCCTGCGGCTTCTATGGGATGATGCTAGGAATGATAGCCAAAGAAAAAGGCAAATAAAGTCATGCTTTTCAATTCTTTCGAATACATAGTTTTCCTCATAGCTGTTTTTATTCTGTTCGTATTTACCAACAGGACTGGAACACTGCGGCTGCGCAATGTCATCCTATTGGTGGCCTCATGGTATTTCTACTCATGTCTGCACTGGTGGTTTGTCCTTTTGCTGCTCTATACGACTACAGTAAACTATCTGTGCGGCAGGTGGATTGCTTCGAGGCAGAGCCACGGGGAAACAGGTAAACAGGGTCTTGTCGTTTCTGTAATACTGTCGCTGGCAATATTGATTGTTTTTAAGTATGCCTATATTTTCGACAGTTCAATATTGCTTCCTGTCGGCCTGTCTTTTTTTACCTTTCAGGCCCTGACATATACGGTGGATATTTACCGAAAGAAGATACCGGTGGAAAACGACCCTGTCAATGTCGCCCTTTTCATATCCTTCTTTCCGACTCTGCTCTCAGGTCCGATAGAACGGGCCCGCAACATGTTGCCGCAACTTAGGGAGAGAACCCCTGTCTGCTGGGACAATATAACCTCTGGTGCAGGACTTTTTATATGGGGACTGTTTAAGAAAGTAGTGATTGCGGACAGACTTGCGGAATATGTCAATTTAGCGTACCTCAATCCTGAGGCCCAGAGCGGAAGCACACTTGCTCTCGCTGCGGTATTCTACAGTTTCCAGATTTACTGCGATTTCAGCGGCTACGCCGACATGGCGGTTGCCAGCGGGAGAATATTGGGATTCAAAATCATGCAGAACTTCAATTTCCCATACTGTGTCAATACCATAAAAGAGTTCTGGCGCAGATGGCATATCTCCCTCACCTCATGGTTTACGGAGTACGTTTACATCTCAATGGGAGGAAACCGGGTCACAAACCCCGTTGGATGCTGAATATAGCCACAGTGTTCCTTCTGAGCGGAATATGGCACGGGGCCACCTGGTCGTTTGTGCTGTGGGGCGCACTGCATGCAGCATATTATTTTATGGAATACTACCTTGGGCCTAAAAAGCCGAATTTCCTATACCACATATTTGTATTTATACTTATAACCCTAGCCTGGATATTTTTCAGGATGGAGGACATTGGCTCAGCATGGCTTGTCGTGTCCAAAATCTTTACAGACCTCGCCTCTCCCATCAGCGGCGGAAGCTCCATGTTCAGCACACTGCTGACAATACTGTTGCTGCTGCTTTTCCTTGTCAGGGAATACCTCATGTACAAAAACATTCTCCCGCAAAAGCATCCGGTAGAGTATATCATCCTTATACTCTGTATCTGCCTGCTGGGAATGTCGAGTGAACAATTCGTGTATTTTCAGTTTTAAGCCATGAAAAGGAGAATTCTATATACCGTGCTGTTCATCGTGGTGCTTCTGGCCTGCGACCGTATTATCGGCCTTTGCCTCAATAAGGGGCTCAGCACTTATTTCGGGCTGGACCAGCATTCGGAAGTCCTGTTCATAGGGCACTCCCACCTCATGCTGGCAGTTGACAAAACTGATTTCGAGAACCGGACGAATACCACTGTCTCCAAATACTGCCGCGAGGGGGTCAATGTCGCAGACAGATACCAGATGGTTCGTCAATTTCTGTCTCTTCCTGAAAGTGACTCTCTCAGATACGTCATCTATGGAGTGGACCAGTTTATGTTTACAGGAGAAGGACTCAGTGCCAACTCATACAAGCTGTTCTACCCTTTTATAGACAACCAGGTGATGAATGATTACATCCTTTCCTCCACAGACTTCAAAGACTATTTTCTGCATAAGGTATTATGTACCACACGCTACTCCGATGCTCTTCTCAATAGTGCGGCAAGGGGATGGATGCACAACTGGAGCAACTATAAATTCGGCAATCTGGATGTTGACAATCTGGCAGAACAGGTCGCAGCAGACAAGCAAAGGCACATAAAGTTCGAAGAGGAACTTATCGGATACTTTGAACAGACCCTGGAAATGCTTGAGGACAGAGGGATTGTTGTCATTCTTGTAAACACCCCGATAGCCAGGCCCCTCAACGATTATGAGCCGGAGAAATACCGCAGATTCACAGACTACATGCAACAGACGGACGCCACTTCTGACAATGTATTCTATTGGGACTTGAACCCGAAGTACTCCGAACGGTATGAGCTCTTCTTCGACCCCATCCACCTTAACGCCGACGGACAGAAAGTAATCAATGAGGAGCTTGTTGAAAGATTCACAGAATTAAAATCAGCACTATGATATCAGTAGTCATTCCCTTATACAACAAAGAAAAACAGATAGGGAATACTTTAAGGAGTGTTCTGAATCAAACATTTCAGGATTTCGAGATAGTTGTCGTCAATGATGGCAGCACCGACAACAGCGCCGCAGAGGTGGAGAGATTTCACGACCAGCGCATACGGCTTGTACACCAGGCTAATGCAGGTGTCTCCGCAGCCCGGAACCGAGGTATAGAAGAGTCCATATATGACTTGATAGCATTTCTGGATGCTGATGACGAATGGAAACCGTCGTACTTGGAAACGCAATACTCCCTTTATAAGAAATATCCTGAATGCAGTGTATTCGCCTGCAATTATGAGTTCAGGGATGCAGACGGGAATGTCAGACCAACGATAATACGCAAACTCCTGTTTCAAGAAACCGACGGCATCCTGAGCAACTATTTCGAGGTGGCGTCCTGTTCACATCCGCCGTTGTGGACTTCTGCTGTAGTAGCAAAAAAATCTGCATTGAAGGATGTGGGCGGGTTTCCCGTAGGCATTAAGTCCGGGGAGGATTTGCTGACTTGGGCTAGGCTGGCAGCAAGCTATTCAATTGCGTATTGTTCTGATGTTTTGAGTATTTATTATCTAGAAGACGATTTCTCAAAGTGCCCCCCCAGAAGACAGGATACAGGAGATCCAGTCGGAAAAGGTCTTGTGGAATTGTTGCACTCCTACATGCCGGCTGATATAAAACAATATATTTCTCATTGGCATAAAATGAGAGCTTCTACAGCTATTCGTTTCGGAGAAAGAAAAGAGACATTTAAAGAGGTGTGCATATCGCTATTTTACAATCCGACAAACTATAAGGTATTGCCTTTTTTATTTCTCTCAATAATGCCGCTAAAACTGAGAACGCACATTATTTCCAATTACAGATAATGAGACGATTTGCTTTTTATTTCCTTAAAACATTAAGTATCATCTGCAAGGCTTTCAGCCACAAGTTGTACATGAGGCTTATTGTAAAGGCTCATAAGACCAATGGCGTCAATATTGTTGGCAAACCTGCTTACATTGATTATTCTGCATATATTGATCCATCCGGAGGGCTCACCATAAACGAAGGATGTGGGATATCTGTCAATGCAATAATTCTCACGCACGATTGGTCTTTTTTAAGACGATATCGGGCCCGCAATATTACTCCTCCTGGTGGATATTCGTTTGAAAATCAGGCATTTAAACCGGTTTTTATTGGTGAATATTCATTGATTGGTGCAGGTGCGATTGTTCTCCCGGGCAGTAAGATAGGCAAATACTGTCTTATCGGCTCAGGGGCTGTTGTAAAAGGAACTGTCGATGATTACTCTATTATTATCGGAAATCCAGCAAGGAAAATCGGTGATGTAAGAGATCCTAAATATAAATTGGTTGAATGAAAATTCTCATCGTCCACAACAACTACGGCAAATACAGCGGAGAAGAAGCCGTAGTAGACAAAATGGCCACGATGCTACAGGAGCATGGGCATCAGGTCTGCTTCTACCGCATGACCAGCGAGGGCAGCCGGGACAGTCTGGAAGGAAATATTATGGGCTTTTTCTCCGGTATCTATTCCCGTTCCGGAGTCAGAGGCATGAGGGAGGCGTTGGAAAAAGAAAAGCCGGATGTTGTCAATGTCCACAATCTATACCCGTTTATCAGCCCTGCTGCGCTGTTTGAATGCAAAAAGGCTGGAGTCCCTGTTGTGATGACCGTGCACAATTTTCGGCTTATATGCCCTACAGGACTGTTCATGCGCGATGGCATGCCTTGCGAGACATGTTTGCAGAGAGGCAACGAATGGAGCTGCATCCGCTACAACTGCGAGCACTCCATGCTGAAATCCACCGGCTACGCCCTGCGAAATGCGTATGCCCGCCGGACAGGAGCTTATATGAAGTGTGTAAGCGCATTTGCCTGTATAACGGAATTTCAGAGGAAGAAACTCATTGAGGCCGGTTTCGATGCAGACAGGATAAGTGTAATTCCGAACGGCATAGATGCTCCTGAGAAATACACGGCCAATGACGGGGACTATGTGGCATACATCGGCCGGCTTAGTTACGAGAAAGGGTATGACATACTCATTGACATCGCCCGAAGGCATCCGGAAATCAATTTTCATTTTGCCGGAGCCCAACGTGATAATGTAGATATCCATGACATACCTGACAACATTGTATTCAGAGGATACCTGGGCAAGGAAGAGCTGGGAGAGTTTATCCACAACTCTAAATTCATAGTCATGCCAAGCCGCTGCTACGAAGGATTTCCCATGGCTATTCTCGAGGCCGCGTGCAATGGCAAGCCGTCTGTCGCCCCCGACCACGGTGGCTTCACCGAGATTATCGGCAAAGGTGATGACGCCATCGGGCTTCTCTTCAGACCGGGTGACGTCAATGATCTGGAGCAGAAAATCGTACAGCTGTACAATGACCGGCAGCTGACAACTCAACTCGGGCAGAAAGCTTTCCAAAAATTGACTCAGGAGTATTCTTCTGAAGTTATTTACAACAAATGGCTAAGATTGTTGCAGAAGATAATCGCTTGACATTAGTCGATGTAATGCAGGGGCTGGCGATGGTTCTTGTTATAATCGGGCATCATCTATTTGATTTTATGCCCGGGGAGTATAGGCTGTGTCATACGTATATCTACACATTCCATATGCCATTTTTTATTTCCATATCCGGTTTTCTCATTGCATATTCGTATAAAAACGTAAATTACGGCACTTATATCGCTAAAAAATTTCATAAATTCTTCCTGCCATATATTATTGTCGGTCTTGTAATCACCCTATTAGCTGCCATAAAGTTGGGCTGGGATACTGTGCCTGAGAACCTCATTGCATTGATTATAGCTCCAAAGCAGTCGGAAGCGACATTTCTTTGGTACATTTATCTGCTTTTTATTTTCTATATGATATACCCTGTTTTGGATTATGTGAAGAAACGGAAAGACAAGTGGTTGCATGTAATCTATGTTATAGGTATTGTACTGTATTTGTTTCCTGTTGAAAGCGGTATTTTGTGTTTAGACTATCTCACAAGATATTTCGTATTTTTCATTATTGGAATAATCACTGCCTGGCATTTCCGACAATTGAAAGAGCATGTCACAAGTATCTATTATTTGAGTATTGTATTTTTATTATTTTTCATATTGGCCAGCATATTTTACCTCAAAGGGGAGTATTCAATACGTATACTGTTACCATTTCTTTCAATACCAGCTTTATACTCTATCTGCTTACTTCTCATAAAAATGCCTGTAATCCGCAAAACACTGGTATACATATCCAGAAATTGCTTTAAGATATATCTTGTACATATGTTTTTCATTCAAGCTGCCGCAAGTGTTATAATGTACTTATTTCACGTATCAACATTATCAGTGCTTCAGAGTGTAGTATTTGTAGTCATATCATCGACAATTTCAATAATAGGTTCTGTTTATACTTTTGAAGTATTACGGATAATCAGCAGTAAGGTAAGGTTGAAATTAAACAAATGACAAACAATATCATCTTAAAGCCACGTATCGCCGCCTGATACGTTCATTGGCTATCCTTTTGTAAACTATATTGCAATAATCAAGGTAAGCGTTTGATTGTAGTTGAGAATGATATGCCGCATGAGCAAAAAAACCACATCGATGTGGCAAAATATTTGCTATATGTAAAATGATGCGTATCTTTGCCACGACAAACGATAAAAAACAGATTGCTGATGGATGAGAGACATACTATAGCGAGGAATGTCAAGCTTTTGCGTGGGGCAAGCGGTTTCACACAGAAGCATGTGGCTGATTTTCTTGGGATACAGCGCTCAACCTATTCCAATTACGAGACAGGGGACAGGGAGCTGCCTCTTCCCGTCATGGAGAAGCTGGCCGACTTGTACGGCTGCGATATATTCACGCTGTATGAGGAGAATATGGACGTGATGGAGAGTATGCTTGCCACAGCATTCAGAGTTGATGATCTTTCAGCGGAGGATATGGCTCAGATAGCAGACTTCAAGCGTATCGTCAAGAGTTATCTTAAAATGGATTATCTGTTGGGAAATGAATAGGCTGACTGTCCAGAATGCTGAGTTGATGGCGAATGTCTTCCGGTCAAAGGCCGGCTTGAGTCTCACGGAGCCTGTCGGGGCCAAGACCCTGCTGCGCAAATTGCAGATAACGGCTGTTTACAGACCGTTATCCCAAAATTCCTACGGCATAAGCTGCAAATCCAAGAACGACAGGATGTTCATGCTGATTAACTGCAACTCCACGCGGGGCCGGCAGCATTTTACCATCGCGCATGAACTGTATCATCTGTACTTTGATGAGTCTCCGGTTCCTCATATGTGTATGGATTCCGTGTCCGAAGTGGAGAAAAATGCCAATCTCTTTGCATCTGCACTTCTACTGCCACGCGAAGGACTTTTGTCTATGTTGAGTCCAAAGGAGGCTTATTCCCGGAATATAGCCCTTTCCACTATCCTAAGGATGGAGCAGCTTTACGAAGTTTCCCGTATAAATCTTCTGGTACGCCTTAAAGAACTTAATCTGCTGTCACAAGCTCAGTTTGAGGAGATGAAGTCCATTCCAGTCAAGAAATCTGCAATGGAATACGGATATGACTTGTCGCTGTATGAGCCGGGGAATGACGGTCTGGTCATAAGTGACTTCGGAGAAAAGGCCAGAACTCTGTTTGAATGCGGGAAAATATCGGAAGGTCACTACATGGAGTTACTTAACCAGATATCAGTCGCGGTATCATAACAAAAGAGCAGGCTGTAGAGTTTATACAGGAAGTACGCTCAAAGGGCAGTTTTCCTCCGGAAGTAGATTTCGAGACATACGTCTGCTCTAAACTGTAATAGAATTTACTATTTTGCTTTACTGAGAAAAGTCATTTTGACCTCTATCTGCCAACTGATAAGCCCGGCCGGGCTTTGATTTGGCTTTTTGTAGACTAATTCTTTATCATATTCATCATGCAAACCTACTTCAACATCCGCTACGAGCTGGACCGGCAGAAGGTGGCGGAAGCCATTGACCGCCGGGTAGGCAGCGGTGAGCCGGGCTACGTATGTGTGGCTGACGGCGTGATAGTCTCTATGGTGCAGAAAGACCCGGACTACAGGAGGGTGGTGGACGGGGCGATGTTCTCGATCTGTGACAGCAGTTTCGTACCGCTGTATATCAGATGGATATACGGCAGGCGGTACGGGCAGTACTGCGGCAGCGAGATATTCATGGACATCGTACGTTCGCGGAGATACAGGATGATATTCATGGGCACTTCTCCAGGGACTCTAAAGGGTCTGAAAGCCAGGCTGACCGAGGTCAATCCGGATGTGGACGGAATGCAGTTCGTCTCCCTTCCGTACCGGGATGTGCAGGACTTTGATTATCCAGGGATTGCGCGGACAATAGAGGAGGACGGGGCGCAGATCGTCTGGGTGGCTCTCGGGGCTCCCAAGCAGGAGATATTCATGAGCATGCTCAAACCGTGGCTGCGGAGCGGTGTAATGATAGCGGTAGGGGCTGCTTTCAAGTTCTACAGCGGGACGGACGTGAAGAGGGCACCTCAATGGATGATCCGCTGCCATCTGGAGTTCGTACACCGTATCCTGAAAGAGCCGCGCAAGCAGTTGAGGCGGTGCTTGGGGATCGTGACGTCCCTTCCGGGACTGCTTCTGTCGGAAATGCACCGTAAAAACAGCATGAATAGCCATAATATAAATATATAAGCTTATAAATACTGTAAATCACCAAAAATGTCAAGAAAGAAAGTGTTCGTGTCGGGCTGCTATGACCTGCTTCACAGCGGTCACGTGGAGTTCTTCCGCCAGGCAGCCCGGTACGGCGACCTTTACGTGGGCATCGGCTCGGATGCAACGATACTGGAATACAAGCACCATCACACCGTATATCCTGAGAAGGAGCGCCTTTTCATGGTAAAGGCGATAAGGTACGTCAAGGACGCGTTCATCAACGCCGGCAGCGGCATCATGGACTTCGTCCCGACCGTGGAGGCCCTCAAGCCGGATATGCTCGTAGTGAACGAGGACGGTTCCACCCCGGAGAAAGAGCGTTTCTGCCGCGAGCACGGAATAGATTACATCGTACTTCAGCGTACTCCGGCTGACGGACTGGATGCCCGGTCGAGCACGTCCCTCAAGAGGGAGACGTGCCGCATACCTACCAGGCTGGACCTGGCGGGCACATGGATAGACCAGCCCTATGTGTCGAGATACGCTCCCGGCTGGGCCATAACGGTGTCTCTCGAGCCTACGTTCGAGATCCGCGAGCGCTGCGGCCTTTCGACTTCTACCCGCAACTGCATAAGGAATATCTGGCCATACAAGCTGCCCGACATGGACCCTGAGATGCTGGCCAAGCTGGTATTCTGCTTCGAGAACGACCCGGAGCGCTCGGACGGCATCATATCCGGTGCCCAGGACGCTATAGGCATCTGCATGCCGGGACTTGTCCGCCACTGGTATGACGGGCACTACTGGCCCCGCAGGTTCGAAAGCTGTCTTGACCCGGAGGTGCTGGGCTGGCTGGAGGAACATCTGTGCATGGTTCCGATGTTTCCCCGCCGTCCCGGCTGCTCGGTGATTGAGGGCAGTATCATTGACAGGCCGCATGTGGAGGCCCTTACCCGGGCGGCAGATTCCTGCTGGGACGCCATCATGCGCAGGGACCTGACGGCTTTCGCGGACTATTACCGCGCTTCATTCGAGGCCCAGGTGGCGATGTTCCCCGGTATGCTGCAGCCCGGTGTTCAGGAGTACATCGACCGTTACTCATCCATGGGCGGAGTGCTGGCATGGAAGATGCCCGGGGCAGGCGGAGGCGGATACCTCGCCCTGGTGTGCGAAAGGCCTCTCGAGGACTCCATCCGCCTGAGTATACGAAGAAAATAGACATGAAACGCTACTGTCAGATACTTTCCCTCGTGGACGATCCGGAGTCCATCGAGGCGTATGTGGAGGAGCACCGTCACGTATGGCCCGTCGTCAAGGAGGGCATACGTTCGGTGGGAATTCTGGATATGCAGATATACCGGAAAGACAATATTCTGTTCATGATAGTGGATACGGTGGACGGTTTTGACTGGGAGAAGGACAATGAAAGGCTGTCAAAATTGCCTGGACAGGCGGAATGGGAGGCACATGTCTCCCGTTTCCAGGGCTTTTCCCCGGAAACTCCGTCCAATCGTAAATGGCAGCTGATGGAACGGATATTCAAACTTTAGCAATATGGACGGCGGGATGTTCAGGGACAGGAATGGCAGAAGCTATCTTGTCCCGTTCATATTGGTTACTTCACTTTTCTTCCTGTGGGGTGTCGCTCACAGCATTCTGGATGTGTTGAACAAGCATTTCCAGGATGAGCTGGTGATATCGAAGGCTGAAAGCGGCCTTGTGCAGACCATGGTCTACGGCGGATATTTCATCATGGCCCTTCCGGCGGGCAGGATCATCCGCAGGTGGGGGTACCGTACGGGCATTGTCACCGGACTGCTGCTGTATGGTGCCGGAGCGCTCATGTTCATTCCCGGAGGCAGGATGATGTCATTCCCTTTCTTCCTGCTGAGCCTGTTCGTCATAGGCTGCGGTCTTACTTGCCTGGAGACATCCGCGAATCCTTACATGACCGTGCTGGGCGAAAGGGATTCGGCGGCACGCAGGCTCAATCTGGCACAGGCTTTCAACGGGCTTGGCTGGATTGTCGGACCTCTTGCCGGCGGTCTGCTCATTCTCGGAGATGAAAGCGGCATATCGCTGCCGTATGCGGTTATCGGGACAGTGGTGCTGGCGATGGGGCTGGTGTTCTCCAGACTCAGACTCCCGTCTCCGGAGTCTGAAGAGACAGGACAGGGTGCGGAGAATATGCGGGCTTCCGGAAAGGATATGTCCGTATGGCAGGTCCGCACATTCCGTTACGGTGTCCCGGCACTCCTGCTGTATGTGGCGGCGCAGACGGGCATCAACTCCTTCTTCATCAACTATGTCATCGAGTCGGATCCGGATATTTCAGCCCGGACGGCCGCCCTCATGCTCTCTCTCGGCGGCATGGGCCTGTTCACGCTGGGCCGCCTGGTCGGCTCGGCCGTGATGCGCACTGTCCGTCCATCAGCTGTGATGACGGCGTGCTCTGCAGGAGCCTCCGTGTGCATGGTCCTGACGGTCTCCTGTCCAGGACCGGCCGGTGTCATCACCCTTTGTCTGACTTATCTTTTCGAGAGTGTCATGTTCCCGACCATATTCTCCATGTCCCTTAGCGGTCTGCATGGCAGACAGACGGGGACGGCCTCCTCATTCCTGGTTATGTCCATCGTCGGAGGGGCAGTCTCACCTGTGCTCATGGGATTTATAGGAAAGGCGAGGATGTCCGAAGGATTCCTGCTGCCGCTGGTGTGTTTTATTGCGATAGCGGTGTATTCGGTGTATTTTGACAGACAATTACATATGAAAAAAGACAACAAATAATATCAACTTTTTAAATTTTCTTTGCAATGAAAAAAATTTATCTTGCAGCTCTTGCAGTTGCATTCCTGTCGTCATCGGCGCTGATGGCGCAGGATTCTGTGAAAGACAGCACTTCTGCTGTCGATCCCAAGCCGAGTTTCAAGGGATTTGTCTCTAACCGGTTCTGGGACAATTGGGAGATATCCATCGGCGGCGGTGTCGGAACAGCCTTGAACGGAGGCAGTAATCCAGGCCCTTCGAACCAGAGAATCGGAGGCTTTGGCGAGATATCCGTAGGAAAATGGCTTCATCCTGTGGTAGGATTTAGAGGTGAACTGCAGATGGGTACCTACAACAACTTCACCGATGACCTCACCCGCATGACCTGGCCCTACGCATTCCTGCATGCAGACCTGATGCTCAACCTGTCCAACTGGATAGGAGGCTACAAGGAGCGCCGTGTCTATTATGCCATCCCTTATGTAGGTATGGGATACCTTGCATCCAACTTTACCGACGGCACCAAGTCCATCAACGGTATTCCTGTCACAATGGGTAACTTCGCGGTCTCATACGGTCTGATGAACAAGTTCCGTGTGTCCAACAGTGTTGACATAAACCTCAATCTCAAGGGTATTGTAAGTATGGCGGCCGTCAATCCGACGATCAATGCAGGCCGAGGTACATATTTCAACGGTCTGGATGCCTCTGTAGGTGTTACCTACCGCTTCAGTCAGCGTGACTTCGAGCGCGGTGCAGCCGGTTACACAAAGGAGGATGTGGATGCCCTGAAGGCTGAGGCCGAAATGGTAGCGGCTCAGGTGAAAGCCGAGAAGGAAGCAAAGGAGGATCTGAGCGACGATCTGGCCCAGGCACAGAAGGAGGCGGCTGCAGCACAGCAGCGTGCGGCACAGGCAGAGAAGCAGCTTGCTGACGCACAGGCCGAGCTGGAAGCCCTCAAGAAGCAGCAGGCCCTCGATGCCGCCACTCCGGAGGAGACCATATTCTTCGGATATGAGGTATGGGGACTCGATGCTGTGGACATGACTGCACTGAAAGAACTGGCCGGGAAGATGCTCGCCGGTCCCAAGGACTATGTCTACACCATCACCGGCTATGCTGACTTCAGCACGGGTGCCCGCTCTAACAACATCTCTATTGCACAGAAACGCGCAAAGTCCGTATATGACTATCTCGTAAGCCTCGGTGTGCCCGCCGGACAGCTCACATACAAGGGAGCAGGTCCTGACGCCCAGCCGTTCACAGGCCGCGGCAACCAGTCAGTAACCATTGAATAGACGGATGCCCTAAATAGATATTTTGAGATTGTTTCCCTTCAAGGAAAGGCCGGCCGGATCAGTTCCAGCCGGCCTTTTTATTTTCCGTCATCCAGGACTTATATGTCTTCGACAGCCTTGTTGAGCGGGTCAAGTATATTGTGGTTGAACTGGTCGATAACCGAGTCGTTGATGGCTGCCAGGTAGATCCTTGTGGTCTGCTCGGACGTATGCCCCATGCCGGAACTGATTACAGACAGCGGAGTGTTGTGATTACGTGCCGTGGTTGCCCATGTGTGTCTGCTCACATAGGAGGACAGCGGAGTGTCGAGTTCGAGCAGTCGGCTGAGTCTCTTTAGTTTACGGTTGTAGTATCCCAGTGCGGTCTGATACTGGCGGTAGGCTTCGGCTATGTCTGTGGACTTGATGACGGGGAAGACGTACGGAGATCCTTTTGTGATGGCAGAGTATCTGTCAATAATACGGCGCAGGCAGGGTTCTATCCTGATGCACATCTGTTGCCCGGTTTTTTTTCTGACGTATCTGAGATTGTCGCATGAGATGTCGCTCTTGCGCAGGAATGCCATGTCTACAAATGCCATTCCTCTTGCACAGTAGCTGAACACGAACATGTCGCGGGTCAGAGTCAGTGCTTCGGAGAATCCAAGATCCATAGTGATGAGCCTGAGCATCACGTTCTCGTCCACAGCTCTTTTTCTTGTGTGCTCTATACCTGTGTATGCGTCCCTGAACGGATTCTTCTGGACAATTAGCCCGGACTTGACGGCTTTGTTGTATACTGAGCGCAGTATGCGCATGTAGAACGATACGGTGTTTCTGGCCACGTTCCGGCGGTATAGCCAGAATTCGTATTCGGAGATCAGTTTCCAGTCCCAGTCAGAAAGGGATATGTCGTGGTTCTGGAGGAATGCGGAGAAACTGTTGAGGGTCTTCCTGATGTTGCGGGCAGACCCGAGTTTTTTGGCGCAGGTCAGGGACTGAATCTCGTGTTTCATGAAAAATACGGTTGACAGTTCCTGCTCTTTGTCCGTAAATCGCTTGATGACGTCATCAAGCGTGTAGTCCCTGCCGGATGCGTTCATCTTGTCTACAATGTTTTTAAGCACAAGCAGGTCTTTGTCGATATTTTTTTGATATTCTGCGAGTATCCCCAGATTGTCCTTGTCATGCAGGAGGCTGCATGATGACGGATCCCACTGGGTGGAGTAGATGTGCATCCGGGTGTTTATTCTTTTGTAGGACTGCCTGCGGCAGATCTGATAGTAAAGCGTGCCAGGTTTGCCTGGGACAGTGGATCTTCGGAATTTTAATTTAATTGTTGTCATGGTGTTTTATTTTATTATCTTTGTATGTTGTTTAAAACAAAAATGACATGCCAAAAAAGAATTTTGCCCTTATAGGCGTGGGGGGGTACATCGCTCCACGTCATCTTAAGGCAATAAAAGATACAGGAAATATTCTACAGGCGGCTTACGACCGTTTCGACAGTGTCGGGATCATGGACAGTTACTTCCCCGATGCTGCTTTTTTTACTGAGCAGGAGCTGTTCGACCGCCATTGCTCCAAACTTAAGGGGACAGACCGTCAGATAGAGATGCTGTCGGTCTGTACACCAAATTACCTGCATGACGCCCATATGCGCTACGGTCTGCGGCTGGGGGCCGATGTCATCTGTGAGAAACCGGCTGTGCTCAATCCCCATAACATAGACGCTATCATGAAGATAGAGGAGGAGACCGGCCACAAGGCCTACAATATTCTCCAGCTCCGTCTTCACGACTCCATAGTTGCGCTGAAGAAGAAGATAGATGCAGGGCCTGCAGACAAGGTCTACGATGTGGACCTGACCTACATCACTTCCCGTGGGAACTGGTATTATGCCTCATGGAAGGGCGACGAGCACAAGAGCGGGGGAGTGGCCACCAACATCGGCGTGCATTTTTACGACATGCTGCAGTGGATATTCGGACCGGTGAGCGAGAATATCGTGCATGTCAAGAGCCACGATCGTGTGGCCGGCTATCTGGGCCTGAAGAAGGCCCGCGTGCGCTACTTCCTGAGTATCAACGCTGACAATCTTCCGGAGAATGCCGTTCAGGGCGAGAAGAGGACTTACCGCACGATTATGATTGACGGGGAGGAGTTCGAGTTCAGCGCAGGCTTTACCGAGCTGCATACCCGCAGTTATGAGAAAATACTGGCAGGGGAGGGGTTCCGTATCAGCGAGGCCAGACCCTGCATCGAGACAGTAAGCCAGATACGTACTGCCGTGCCCGTAGGGCTCAAAGGGGACTATCATCCTCTGGCCAGACTGCCTCTGGCACCTCATCCTTTCGGCTGGTAAAATTATGGACGGGACAATGCAGCATAGGATACAGATGGTGGACCTTCACGGTCAGTACCTGAAAATCAAGGCAGAGGTGGATGCAGCCATGACGGAGGTCATCGACAGTTCGGCATTCGTCAACGGTCCTGCTGTCGGACGTTTTGTCTCGGCTCTTGCACAATATACTGGAGCCGCCCATGTAATTCCATGCGGCAACGGTACCGATGCCCTCCAGATAGCTCTTATGGCCCTCGGCCTGAAGCCCGGCGACGAGGTCATCGTCCCGGCGTTCACCTACGTGGCCTCGGCCGAGGTAATAGCCCTGTTGGGACTCCGACCTGTCCTGACGGATGTGTACCGCGATACCTTTAATATGGATATCCGTTGCATGGAGCGGGCCCTTACACCCCGGACGCGGGCCGTCATTCCAGTCCACCTCTTCGGACAGAGTTGCGACATGGCTCCGATTATGGATTTCGCATCCTCGCATGGTCTTTATGTGGTGGAGGACAATGCCCAGTCCCTCGGAGCCGTCTACACATTCCCGGACGGCCGCCGCAGGCATACCGGTACCATCGGCCACGTCGGCTGTACCTCGTTCTTCCCATCGAAGAACCTCGGCTGCTACGGTGACGGAGGTGCTGTTTTTACCGATGACCAGGAACTTGCAGAGCGCATCCGAATGATTGCCAATCACGGTCAGAAGGTGAAGTACCATCATGACCTGATAGGCTGCAACTCCCGTCTGGATACCCTCCAGGCCGCTGTTCTGGAAGTTAAGCTGCGGCATCTCGGCGAGTACTGTGCCGCGCGTCAGGAGGCAGCTGCCCGCTATCGGGCATTGCTCTCGGATACTAAGGGTGTCGAACTGCCGGTCGAGTCGCATTTCAGCACCCATGTGTATCACCAGTTTACTCTGAAGGTGGCCGACGGACGCAGGGATGGACTGAAGGAGCATCTGGCTTCACGGGGAATCCCATCGATGATATATTATCCTCTGCCGCTGCATCATCAGCAGGCCTACCGTCAGGATGGGCTGTCCCTTCCCGTCGCGGAGGCTCTGGCCGGGAGCGTATTGTCCCTGCCGATGCACACTGAGCTGACCAGGTGGGAGCAGGAGCGGATTGCGGAAGCCGTAAATGAATTTTTCATAACACAGGAACATGGAGGAGCATAGATATTTCGCACATGAGACTGCGGTCATTGACCCCGGATGCACGATAGGAGATGGGTGCCGGATATGGCATTTCTCCCATATCATGACGGGAGCGGTGCTCGGTCCGGGCTGCAATATAGGACAGAATGTGGTCATATCCCCGGATGTTGTCCTCGGCCGCAATGTCAAGGTGCAGAACAATGTATCTGTATACACCGGAGTCACCTGCGGGGACGATGTGTTTCTCGGGCCTTCCTGTGTCTTCACCAATGTAGTCAATCCCCGCAGTGCGGTCAACCGCCGGGGAAAGTACCTCCGCACTCATGTGGGACGGGGGGCGACGATAGGGGCCAATGCTACGGTGGTCTGCGGTCATGATATCGGCGAATGGGCCTTCATCGGGGCAGGGGCGGTGGTTACCAAGGATGTTCCTCCGTTTGCGCTGGTGGTGGGCAATCCCTCGCGTCAGACAGGCTGGATGAGCAGGGCCGGCTACAGGCTGGATTTCGGACCTGACGGTATGGCAGTCTGTCCTGAGACTGGTGAGAAATACAGGCTTGAGGACGGCAAGGTGAGTATTGTGGAATGAAAATTGAACAAAGGATCAATATCAAAAATGAATCAATAAACCAATAAAAAAGTATGAAGAAAAGCATTTTAACCCTTATTCTGTCGGCAGCCCTGCTGCCCTTTGCCGCTTCGGCGCAGAATATCAAGTTCGAGGAGTACGACCTTGACAACGGTCTGCATGTGATTCTCTCGCAGAACCACAAGACCCCCAATGTCGTGATTTCCGTAATGTATCATGTCGGCTCAAAGAACGAGGAGCCTCATCTGACCGGTTTCGCCCATTTCTTCGAGCATCTGATGTTCGAGGGGACCGAGAATATAGGACGCGGCGAGTATGCCACATACGTCTCGGAAGCCGGCGGTTCTCTGAACGCCAACACATCCAATGACCGTACCTATTATTTCGAGCTGCTGCCGTCCAACCAGCTTGAGCTCGGAATGTGGCTCGAGTCCGAGAGGATGCTGCATCCCAAGATCGAGGAGATCGGAGTGAATACCCAGAAGGACGTGGTATGCCAGGAGATGGGCCAGACACGCGACAACCAGCCTTATGGTACGGCTTTCACCAAGATCCTTACCAATTCGTTCAAGGTGCATCCCTACAATCATGACGTACTCGGCTCGGAGGAACATATCCGCAATGCGTCTATCCAGGATTTCCAGGATTTCCATGACATGTTCTACAAACCGAACAATGCGGTGCTGGTAGTATGCGGAGACTTCGATACCAAGCAGACCAAGGAGTGGATCGAGGAGTACTTCGGAGATATTCCTGCCGGTACAGTGGAGCCCCGCCGTCCGGATCCCAACATGGAGCCCAAGCGCACTGCTCCCGTCAAGGATACTGTATATGACAACATCCAGATGCCTATGCTGATCGAGGTTTATCCTGCTCCCGCATTCGGGACCGAGGACTATTTTGCCATGACAGTGTTCAATGCCATTCTGTCTTCCGGCAATTCGGCACGTCTGCAGAAGCAGATTGTGGACACCAAGAAGACAGGTCTGATGGCTGCCGGTGGCGTGATGCCTTTCGAGCATCCGGGTGTGTTCATGATTCAGGGTATCCCTAACGGTGTGGACCTTTCTGTCCTGGAGGCTGATATAGACGCTGAGGTTTACGGCCTGCTTGAGAACGGCATGACCGATGAGGAGTTCCAGAAGGTTATGAATATGGTGGAGATGGGCGAAGCATTAAGCAACAACACCATTGAGAGCATTGCCGAGAGCATGGCAACGGCTTATACCTATTTGAAGAATACCAATTTCGTCAACGAGGGCATGGAGCACTATTCCAGTCTGACCAAAGAGAAAGTGCTTGATGTCGCCAGAAAATACATTGACCCCAATCAGAAGATATCCATTTACTATCTTCCCAAACAGAACTAACTTTAAGACATGTGCAACAATATGAAAAAGATACTTACACTCACACTGACGGCAGCCCTGTTGTCCATATTCCAGCTCAGCGCACAGATAGACAGAAGCAAGGCACCGGAACCCGGTCCCGCACCTACAGTGCAGTTCGGGAACTTTGAAAAATTCACCATGGATAACGGTCTTCGCGTTATTCTTGTAGAGGACCACGACCGTCCTGTCGTGAATTTCAACATCACGTTCGTAGTTGATCCCTTTGTAGAGGGAGACAAAGCCGGTGAGTCATCTTTCTTCGGTGATCTCTGGGGCAGGGGTACTGTCAACCGTACCGCAGAGCAGCTCAACAAGGAGGTGGATTTTCTCGGAGCGACATTCCGGACCAGTTCCCGTTCCATCGGTTTCATGACTTTGACCAAGTACACTGACAAGATGATGGAAATCCTGTCCGATGTGCTGTACAACCCTACATTTCCCGAGGAAGAACTGGACAAGATCAAGGACCAGGCTCTTGGCGGACTCAAGATGTCCCGTACGTCTCCCGGTTCCATTCTCGACAATATTCTCACGGCTACGGTGTATCCTGACGGACATGCCTACAGCGATATCATGACAGAGGCGACGGTGGATGCGATCACCACTGATGACTGCAGGGAGTATTATGAGAACTACATCATACCCAACAGCGCCATTCTTGTTATCGTCGGTGACATGAATATTAAGGAAGCCAGGTCTATCTGTAATAAGTATCTGAGCAAGTGGGAGAAAGGTGAGATTCTTACACACGAGGATCCTGCAGTCAACCGTCCCGAAGGTATAGAAGTGGTGTTCTCGCCCAAGGACGGTGCCGTACAGTCCACCATTGAGATGATGGCCCCCATCACTCTTGTTCCGGGCTCCGAAGATCTTATGGCTCTCTCCATCGCAAATGCCATTTACGGCGGGGGCGGATTCGATGCCAAGTTGTTCCGCAATCTCCGTGAGACTCATGGCTATACATACGGAGTCTATTCCAATATCAATGATGACGAGATATCCGGCTCGTTCTATGCAGGCGGTGATGTCAACGGCAACGCTACCGACAGCTCTTTCGTGCAGATGCGTTATGAGCTTCAGAACATGATGGACGGAGACTATACCGAGGATGACCTTGAGAAATTCAAGACCATGTATGCCGGCAGCTTCTCCCGTTCCCTGGAGTCATCCGGAAATATCGCCAACTATGCTTACATGATAGAGCGCTACAACCTGCCTGAGGATTATTACGCCACATATCTTCAGAGACTGGATGCTCTTACCCTCGACGACATACGTGCAGTGGTCGCCAAGTATTTCGATCCGGACAATATGTACTGGTTCTGTGTAGGTGATCCTTCCGTAATTCCCGCTCTGGCCGCCTACGACTCAGACGGAGTGGTAGTGGAACTTGATTTCGAGGGCAATCCCATCGAGCGCAAGGAAGTGTCTGCAGATGTCACTGTTGAATCGGTTCTCGAGGACTATATCAATGCTGTCGGAGGCCGTGCTCTTGTAGAGGGTATCAAGGACATGTCAGAGGATGTGGAGATGAGTCTGATGGGTATGAGCGTGACCACTTCTACCAGACGCATACTTGACCAGAAGTGCTTCTCGATGTCTCAGGCCATGAACGGCAGCCTTATGTCCCATATCGTACTGCGTGACGGCAAGATCAAGATCTCGGGTGGCGGTATGGAGCAGGAAATCACTGATCCGGAGCAGGTAGAGTCCATGAGTGACATCTATCCTTTCCCCGAGATTCTCGGAGCTGAACAGGGATATGTATTCACGCTCGAGGGCATCGAGAATGTGAACGGCAGTGATACCTACAAGGTAAAGCAGGATAAGGGCGGTGCCGTATCCTACAGCTACTATGATGTGGCTACCGGTCTTAAGGTAAAGACTGTAGCCGCTTCAGAGGGACAGACTCAGGAAGTGGTTTTTGATGATTACCAGAAGACACCCTACGGCATCATCTATCCGATGGTGCAGAAGGTCAACATGCCTCAGATAGGCGAGGTCGAGGCAAAGGTCACAAAGGTAGAGTTCAATACCGGCCTTACTCCCGACCAGCTGTAGTGGTGCAGCAATGCAAGAAACGGGAAGGCGGCGGATTTTGTTCTGCCGCCTTCTTTTTTTGCCTGATTCACATAAATGGCTGTGCCGCATATACTGTTCACGCCTCGGCATAACAAATAAATTTGCTCTGCTCTCGGCTTCTGCCTATATTTGCAGATTGAAGCATGAAGCAGCAGTAATAATATGAAAGAGGTGACTTATAATGTAGACGGAATGTCATGTGTGCATTGTGCGGCACATGTCGCAAGTGCGCTGGAATCTCTTCCCGGTGTAAAGGCTGTAGTGACACTGGAACCTGCGCAGGCAGTTATACAGTTTGCGGACAAGGTATATGACAAATCGGAGCTTCAGGCCGTGGTCGCGGAAAAAGCCGGTGATTATACATTATTTTAATATAAAAACTAAGTTATGAAATTCTTATTCGGCAGATGCATGTCTGCTTTCATGGTCTCCGTAATGGTGGCCTCTTTGTACTCATGTCAGCATGAGTATGATCTTGAGAATATAAACGGTGAGGTGACCATAGGCGGCGACTCACTGGCATTCCCTCTGGGCTCCACGGACAGTATCAGACTTACGACTTTCATCGAGTCACAGGATATTGATATGCTAAAGACAGATGACAACGGCAATTATTATCTGGTGTTCTCTCAGGATTTTGAGGAAATTGTGGATTTGACGGACTATACCGACGACATCATGGTGGATGGTGTGAATATCGATTTCAGCAAGACACTTAGGATACCGGACATGGGTGAGACCGGTACCGTGCGTTCGGATGTCAGGCTGTCGATGGATTTTGACGAGAACTTCTCGTTGGAGTATTCTTTCGAGAGGGCTGCCGAGGCGGGGCTTAAGGATATCGAGCGTGTGCTTTTCGATGATGCCAGATTGTCGGTGACGGCTGATATGTCCGCTTCGGCGATCGACTTGCCTGTCGGCATGGGCGTCGAGGTAGTGGTGGAGTTTCCGGAAAAATACGTTTTCGAGGATACTCCCATGATTGACGGCAATACGGTAGTGTTCTACGGCAATATGGATGAAAACGGTATTGTGGACTTCAGTCCGGTGAATATAATGGAGATCCAGTTTGATCTTCAGGAAGGGGAATCATTTGTTTTCGTAGACGACTTTTCTATCAGGACTTTGTCCATTATAGTCAGTGAAGAAGACATGCCGTCAGTGCAGGGAGGCGATTTGGATGTGGACCTGAATGTCAACGTCGGCTCGGAAAACAGCGGAGACGAGCTGATGCCGTCCGCTTTCTATGGTCGCATGAAACTGAACATGGACCCTATACAGCAGGTCCTGAGTATGGACGGCGTTCCCGATTTCATGAAGGATGACGAGTTTGTTCTTGACTTCTACAATCCTCATGCTGAGCTGATGCTCGGTACCAACGCTGGCATACCTGTGACCGTGAATGCATCTATCGTTGCAGTCGGTGGAACACAGGAGAGCATCGAGCTTTCCCTGCCGGTACCGTATTCGTACGATCCGGACATCACGGATTCCGTGTTGTACTATCTGTCAGAAGACAGACCCGGGAATATCGGTGATGCCGAATGGAGAAAGGCCGATATAGCGTCTTTGATAAGTAAGATACCTGATAATGTGTCTGTTATAGTGCTGCCTACCACTGATGATAATTCCGAGGAACTGCACTATGTGGAATGTGATGCGGAATATCATGTATCAGGCAGGATGGACATGTATGTGCCGTTTGCTTTCGGAGAAAACCTCTATCTCTCCGTTGAGCAGACTATGGAAGGGCTTGACGCTATGGTGGGCGAGCTTCTTGCCATGACGGACATAACAATCGGAGGCAATATTGTCAGCACTTTCCCCGTTACGGTGGAGATAACGGCCAAGTTTTTGGATTCCAATAACAATCCTCTGGATATCATGGTCTCGACCCAGACAATAGCAAGCAGCGGCAGTGACGGCATTCCTGTAAGTACACCTCTGGATCTGTCAGTCAAGAGTACGGGAACGGTAGAGGATATACACGCTGTGGCCCTCAGTTTCACTCTGCTTCCCGGAGACGAGCCTGGTGTGTCTTTCTCCAACAAGGCATTTTTGCAGGCGGATATCTCGATATCGGCCCCTGGAGGAATAACATTGGATATTATGGACCTTGATAATGGAAATAATTGACAAGACTATGAAGAAATTTATATTCACTGCGGTGTTGCTGTCATCGGCATTCCTGAGTCTTGCAGGACAGAACAGGACAAGCTATTTTGTGCGCAACTCCACCCAAAGCCACAATATGAATGCCGCATTTGTGCCCGAACAGGGGTATGTCGGATTCCCTTTCCTGAGCAATATCGATTTTGATCTCAACTCGAACCTCGGACCCTCGGATTTCCTCTACAACCTTCAGGACGGGACAACCGGACTGTTCCTCAATAAGGAAATTCCTTCCGAAGTGTTTCTCGGCAACCTTGTGAAGAACAATTTTGTAAACATGGGTCTATCATACAGCCTTATCAATGCCGGCTGGTTCACCGGCAAGCATTCGTTCTGGAGTGTGGACATGGGACTGGATGTGGATATGGATGCCAATCTGCCTTTGGAAGCATTCCGTTTTCTCAAAGAAGGTATGACATCCGATCCCTCGTCATACAGTATACGCAATCTGAGTATGACCGGAGATGTGTACGCATATGTGTCCGTAGGTTATTCAAGAGATCTGGAGGAACTTGTTGACGGACTTAGAGTGGGTGCAAAGGCCAGGTTCATTGCAAGTGTATCAAGCGTGGACATGAATATAGAGCAGTTGGATATCGATATGAGCTCGGGGAAATGGGCTGCCTCATCCAAGGCATATGCAAATATCTATTCCGGACTTCTGGACTTTGGATTTGATGAAAGCGGGATGCTGGATCTGTCCAGGACATCATTCTCGCCTACTGGATTCGTAAGTGGTATGGGGGCGTCTTTCGATATCGGGGCGGAATATACCATATCGGAAGGAACTCCGGTTGACGGCCTGCGTTTTTCTGTGTCAGTCACTGATCTCGGCTTCATCTCGCACATGGCGGACATGACGACTTCCGTAGAGTCTGCGGAAGGAATACAGTTTGAGGGAGTGGACCATATTAACGATCCTGACATGGATATAAACGGAGAACTGTCCGGTCTTATGGATGATCTTTATTCGATGCTGGCCTTTAAGAAGAAGGATGTAACCGGCAATCAGACGAGGATGCTGGCCGCCACTCTGTACGGCGGTATAGACTATACGTTCCTGCATGACAAGATGAACGTCGGCCTGCTGTATTCGGCCAGGTTCGGAAGGTACAGGACTGATCATGAACTTACTCTTGCATGGAACTATGCTCCTTCTAAGAAGTTCGACATAGCCTTGTCTTACTCTTTCCTGCGCAATGCATCCTCGATAGGATGGCTTATAACATTTACTCCGAAAAAGGGAATAGGCTTGTTTGTAGGCAGTGACTATACTTCATTGAAATATGACGCTCTCAGTTTTTCCGGCATAAAGATTCCTGTACCCTCAAATCTCTTCATAGATTTCAATTTCGGCTTCACGATATCGCTTGGCCGTAACCAGCGTCCTGATGCGGACTGATGTCGGTTTGACTGCAATATAAGAAGATGACCCGATTGCCTTTCGGCTTTCGGGTCATCTTCTTATGGCAGTCCGGTCTTTACATCATGGGAGCTGAGAAGTGTTCCTTGGAGAAAATCCTGGCCTCCGTTATGACGACAGAGTTGCCGTCCTTGTCCATCATGGTGCCTACAATAGTGCCGATCATTCTCTTGTGGTCGACATTTGTGCACTCGAACCTTATATGGTAAGGCTCGTCAATGTAGACAGGTCTGAGATAAGTTACATTCTGGGAAATGAAATAGGCGAGCTTGTCCGCCGGCCACATGGTGCCGAATACCTTGGCGAACGCGCATAGAATCAGTACTCCCTGTGCGACAGGTCTGCCGAATTCTGTCTGGGTGGCGAATGTCCTGTCTATGTGGACAGGGTTGTAGTCATTAGTCAGTTTGGCGTAGACTTCAGCATCTTTCTCTGTAAAGATGGTGTTGTAGTCATAGGTGTCATGAACTCTGATCATAGCAAGAGATTTTAGAATTAGTCCTATAAAGATAGGAAAAAAAGGCCGTTTGTCCAAATAAATCTCAGAAAGTCAGTGACAGTCCGTCGTAAGCAGGCTCCACACCTTCGGGCAGCAGGCCGCTCAGTTCGCTGTGGGTGGCCAGCTGGTGGGACATATGGGTCAGGAAACAATGCCTTGCTCCAACTTTGCGGCATACTTCCAGTGCCTCGTCCATCGAGAAGTGGGACAGATGTTTCTCCCGCCTTATACAGCTTATGACAAATATGTCCACACCTTTGAATTTCTCTATTGACTCAGGCGATATATAGTTGGCATCAGTCAGGTAGCCCAGTCGGCCGAATCTGAATCCGAGAACAGGCAGTCTGTAGTGTATGGCCCGTACCGGTATGATCTCAATTCCGTTTATATAGAAAGGGTTCTCGTCGATGGTGTTGAGTATGAAATCTGGTACTCCGGGATACCTGTTGTCGCCGAACGCGTAGGAATACTCACGTTTCAGGGACTCCTGGACGGGAATTTCGGCATATACGGGAAATCCCTTGTTCATGAAATAGTTGAATGCGCGTACATCGTCCAGACCTCCGGTGTGGTCCTTGTGCATGTGGGTTAGCAGGACGGCATCCAGCTCCCTTATGCCTTCGCGCAGTATCTGCTGTCTGAAATCAGGACCGGCATCTATGACAAGCCTGAGTCCCTCGTATTCTATGTAGGCCGATGTTCTCAGCCTCTTGTCATGGAAGTCATCGGACCGGCATACCCTGCATCCGCATCCGATGATAGGCACGCCTTGCGAGGTTCCTGTGCCGAGAAAGACTATTTTATTGCTCATTGCACCCCAAAGTTATGGAATTTTATGTAATTTTGAACTATGAATTGCAGACTTTATTTGGTTCCTGCACCATTGTGCGATAATCCTCCTGAGGAAGTGGTGCCGCCTTATGTTTTCAGCAGTATCTCCCATGTGCGGCATTTTGCCGTGGAGAACATACGCACAGCGCGCAGGTATCTTTCCAGAACCTGTTTCAAGGGTATGATTGACTCATTGACTTTTTACGAAATCAGTGAGCATTCGACGCAGGAGGATATCGAGGAGATATTCCAGGTTTTGCGCGGGGGTGTGGATATGGCATTGATATCCGAGGCTGGCCTGCCGGCTGTGGCTGATCCGGGTGCGGCGTTGGTGGCACTTGCCCATACGGCTGATGTGGAGGTAGTCCCGTTTTCAGGTCCGTCATCTCTGATGATGGCCCTTATGGCATCAGGAATGAACGGTCAGAGATTTGCCTTCACGGGATATCTGCCGGTGAAAGGCGAGGTCCGCCGCAGGAGAATCAAGGAACTGGAGACACGTTCCAGAAAGTTTTCCGAAACGGAGATTATAATCGAGACCCCGTACAGGAACGGAGCTCTGATGGCGGATATACTTGCTGTATGCAGTCCGTCCACAAGGGTGTGCATCGCCGTGGATGTGACTGCGGCGGACCAGTTCATCAGGACTAAGACTGTTGAAGACTGGAAAAAAACGGAGGCCGTCATGGACAAGAGACCGGCGGTATTTTTGATATCGGCATAAAGTGTTATTATGGGAATTATTGAACTGAAAGGCATGAAGTTCTTCGCGCATCACGGATGTTTCAGCGAGGAGAGGACAATAGGCAATTATTTTGTAGTGGATTTTTCCATCGAGGCGGATCTTGATGCCGCCGGTGAGAGCGATGCTCTTGAGGATACCCTGAATTACCAGCGGATATACGATATTGTAAAGGAGGAGATGGCCGTACCGTCCAATCTTCTGGAGCATGTATCTGCCAGGATCCTGAAGAGATGCCGCAGCATTTTCCCGGCAGCCGGCCGCATGACCGTTTCGGTTTCAAAACTGAATCCCCCTCTCGGAGGAGAAGTGGCCGCATCCAGGGTGACAATGCATTCAGAGCGATGAGGGTAGCTGTACATACTTTGGGCTGCAAGCTGAATTATGCCGAGAGCTCGTCTGTGGCCCGTGAGTTCGCGCATCGCGGGTATGAGGTGGTTCCGCATACGGAGGATGCCGATATCTACATAGTCAATACGTGCTCTGTTACGGCACACAGTGACAAGAAGGACCGTAATCTGATAAGGCGTCTCCACAGAAAGTCACCGGAGGCTGTTATTGCAGTCATAGGATGCTATGCCCAGCTTAAGGGCGGCAGTATCGCCTCTATGGACGGAGTGGACATAGTGCTTGGTGCAGGCAGCAAGGGGCATGTGGTGGATGAGGTGGAAAGACTGCTCTCCTCAGGAAGGAAGCGGCATCCCTTTATTGATATAACCACGATAGATGAGGTGACAGACATCTTTCCGGCGTTCTCCACAGGGGAACGTACGCGCTCCTTTCTCAAGATTCAGGACGGATGTGACTACAAGTGCTCCTACTGCACCGTGCCGTATGCAAGAGGAGCGAGCCGCAGTCTTCCGAAGTCACTCTTGGTCTCCCAGGCAGTTGAGATAGCTGCGGCTGGGGTTAAGGAGATTGTCATTACCGGAGTAAATACGGGAGACTACGGAAGGAAGAGCGGGGAAAGTTTCCTGGATCTGCTGAAGGCTCTCGACGGTGTGGAAGGGATAATGCGTTACAGGATTTCCTCCATCGAACCGAACCTTCTTAAAGATGAGATAGTGGACTGGATATCATCCGGTACCAAGTTCCTGCCGCATTTTCACATACCTCTCCAATCCGGATGCGATGACGTGCTCGTGAGAATGGGCAGGAGGTACAGTACCGCGGATTTCAGACGAAAGATAGAGTATGTGCGCGAGCGTATGGAACATGTCTTTTTCGGAATAGACGTGATAGTGGGTTTTCCGGGAGAGACAGATGAGCAGTTCCGTGCCACCTGCAGATTCCTGGAGGATATACGTCCGGCGTTCATACACGTCTTTCCGTATTCAAGGCGGACCGGAACACCGGCTGCGGATATGCCGGATCAGGTAGACGAGACGGTCAAGGCCAGCAGGGTGGAGGTGCTGGAGGAGATGAGCGGACACTTTCATGATGCGTTCATTCTTGAGAACAGAGGCCGTGAGGAGGAGGTGCTTTTCGAGAGTAAGGCAAAGAACGGCATGATGTTCGGGTATACCAGAAATTATATAAAGGTCGAGAGACCGTATGATCCGTCTCTTATCGGGGAGATCGTGAGGACAGTGCTGGACTGAGCGGAGCGCTATTCTTTCCTGTATTCTATGTACCCGCTTTCCTCCATAAGGTTGAGCGGGTCTTCCTTTGGCTTGAGTATCTCCTGTTTTATTATATTGGCCTCTTCCGCCTCGCGCAACAGGTCTTCCTCGGCTTTCTTCATCATCTCCAGCTCGTATTCCTCTTTGCGCTTTCTGGTGTAGAAGATATTCCTCCAGAAGTCGGCGAATGAGTCGAATTCGTCCTGATACGTGATACCGAATCCGCTTCTCTGCGTGTTGTCGAGATAGTTGGAGTAGGTGTCTGCGGATCTGGTGAACAGGGTTATGCGCAGTTTACCCTGCTTGTCCACCTTGATTTCGGCATCGAAGTCTCCGGCCCAGTTGGAAGATGTCTCGCTGTTGCCAACATTGCCGTTTATTATCAGCCTGTTGTTGAATGCCTGGTAAGATACCGCCACATCGAACATGTCTTTGCTGCCTGTTGTCGTTCCAGGTTGGTAGTTCAGGCCGAGGTCCAGGGGGATATCAAGTTGCCGGAAAAAATTGTTGACCTGGTTGGATACGATTTCGCTGGCGTTTGAATACAGGATCGTGGAGTTGTTTATGATTCCGGACTGCTCGTCAGGGACGAAACTGCCTGAGATAAGCAGTGCCATGAACTGTTTCTGTACTTTGTCAGGAGAACTCAGGGCGCTCTCGACGCTTCCTTTTGTTATAGGATCCAGATCCGGAATATCGATGGAGAATGATATCTGGGGATTGCTGAGGGATCCCTGAAGCTGTATGCCGCAATTTACATTGCGTCTGCTGCCTACGGATGCCGTATCTGCGATGAGGGTGGAAATGGATGCTTTTGTCCTATAGGTGGCTCCTAAATTGAGATTGGTGTTCATGATGTCTCCGTTGAAGTTGATGGAGCCTCCCTCATCCAGGATGAAGTCCCTGGACTGGATTTGGGACAGGGCAAAGTGGAAGCTTCCTTCAGAGATAGTGTAGTCGCCCCTGATGTCCGTGATGTTCCTGCTTGGATTGAGAGTCAGGTCAATATCCCCGTTTCCGGAGCATCTTATGATGCCGCCCATCTGTTTGTTCATTTCTATAAGCAGTTCCGTCCCCTGGGTTATGCTGGCTTGTGCCTGTATCTCAATGTTGCTTTTGCGTGTCCTTCCGGTTCCGGCACTGCTTCCGGTACTGGAAGCGGCCAGCAGGATGGAGTCTGCAGGCAGGCTGAAGTCAGTGAACGTTATGAGCTCTGTGGACGCTGCTGATGAAGATGATGACAGAGGTACGTGGATAGAGGAATTATCCTCGGTACGGACTTGTGCGTCAATGAAAAGGTCGTTCAGGTATCCGGACAGGCCTACCATACCGGATGCATAGGCCGTACCGTAGAACTTGTCGTTGTCTGTGTTCTCTGTATTGAGGCACATGAGGTCACTGAATGTGAGGCTGGCGTCGGTGTACAGATTGCGGAACGAATTGTGGGTTATGCTGCCGCTGAGGGACGCAGTGGCTCCATGCATGTCAGTGATCAGAAGTTCCGGTATGTCGATGCTTCTTTGACTTAGTCTTACAGGTCCGTTCAGTGTGTATCTGACCTTTGTGAATACTGGCACTATGTCAAGTGAGTCTATGTGGCAGTTCTCGCTGCTGAGTATCAGCATGTCCGGTGGACCGGACACTGCAATGTCGCCGCTCAGGCTTCCTCCTGATATCTCGGCGAAGTCCTTGGTTATGGAAGACAGGTAGCTGAGCGGAAGAGCATTAAGGGCCAGACTGAAATTCATGTAGTTGCGTTCGGGAATATAATATCCGCTTATGTTTATGGGATTGTTCTCGCCTTTGTAGTTGTTGATGAGGACGTTGATCCTGTTTCGGGCAAGGTCTCTCCGGCTCAGGATATTGAGACTGCCTATGCTGTTCCCGAGTATGCCTATGCTGTCCGCACTGACCTCCATCGATATTCCTATATCGGAGAAGCAGTTGAACAGTTCCATCTCGCCGGACAGGAAGCCCTTTATATCCATGTCATTCGTCGTGAATGCGTTCAGGACGGACAGGTCGAAATTGTTGACATTTACGGTCAATGCATTCTCGGGATCGTCTGATGCTGTGCCGGATACCAGTAATTCGTTGTCGTCACCGTGTATCCTGAAACCGTCCACTTTTATGAGTCTGTCCGCTATAAGTACGGAGGACGGCTCAAGCAGCCATCTGTATCCGCGCAGGTTGAAGTCGGAAGGCAGCATGTCAATCTCGGTCATAAGCTTTCCTGCCTTTCGTGTGAACCTTATGCCTGCGGCCAGATGCATGCCTGCGGTGTCTGCGTTGTTGTAGGCCAGGTCCAGCATGAGGGTGTCTGATTTTTCGGAGACCTCCAGGCGACAGTTGTCCATGGTCAGGTTCTCCGAGCGTATGCCTCCGACGCTCAGTATGCCTGAAAGTGAATTTCCAGGATTTCCGGCATTCAGGTTGATGCCGTTCAAGGTATATGCTTTGCCGGACTTGTTGTTTATGGATATGTACGGGGACTGTATATCTATGTCAAGAGCATTGGCGGAGTCTATCCTTATGTCCACGGTTGTATTGTCCGCAATCTGGAGGCCAGGCATGATGATCTCGCATATCTGGGACATGTCCGAGGTCCTCAGATGGAAATCGTATTGGCCGCTTCCTTTCTCCATGATGGAAGTGTCGGCCATTATCATATCTCTCAGGGATTGCCCCTGTGCTGCAAGTTTCAGTCTCTCGATGATTCTTGCCGGAGAATCTGTTCCGGAATAGTCTGCGTAGAATACAGGTGAATTGACTGTCACGACATTGCGGTCCTCCATTATTACGGAACGGATGTAAAGGGAGTCGATATGGTATTGTCCGTTCTCGTTGGCGTAGCTGATGTTGTCCATCAGAACACTTCCCAGAATACTGTTGTTGGAGAATAAAAGGTCCGCTCCGGCGGTTATTCCAAGGCTTGACTTAGATCCCTTCTTTATGATGTTCATGGCCTTGAGGTCTGCATAGGGAACATCTATATACAGTTTCACACGTTCAATCTTCTTTCCGCTGCTGTCAAGGTCGATTATGCTCTGGAACATGGTAGGAAATGCCTCGTCGTTGCTTACGAGTCTCACGTTTGCCTTCCGGTCCTGCATTTCGCCCATAAGCAGTATGTTCCTGTACTGATAACCGTTTATTTCAAGCCTGGATATCCTGAGTGAGTCTATGAGGGCGTTTAATTCTCCGGACGGGCTTGTGGCAGATGATATTCTCGTGTTGAAGTCAGTTTTCCCCACGATACCGGTCCCGGCTACCGCTCCTATATCGAGACGTTCGGCCCATAGTGACGCGTCCAGGCTCCTGCCTTGTGCCGAGTCCCTGTCCGCAAGTCTGGCCTCGTAGCCGAGATTGCCTATACCGGACGTGATCTGGCCTATGGAGTAGATGTCATGTATCGTACCGTAAGCAATGCCGGACAGGTTAAGCATTGTGCCGGGAGCAAATTTGTCCATGCCGTTTTTCTTGTGGCTGAACGATGAAACAACCTTTCCGAGCTCTGCGGTTGCGGTGTGGGCATGTTTTATGTTCAGACTGAAGAATGTGCTGTCCATGTCCGGCAGACCCTTGACGGCCGCTCCGATACGTATGCCGGTGCTGTCTCCTGTCAGGACCTGAAGGTCGTAAGTATGCAGGTCGCATACAGGACCGCTTACTTTTCCTGTTATATCAAGCTTCAGACTGTCGTCTTCAAGACCTTTGGCGAAGAAGCCGATACTCCTGAGATCCAGTGTGGTATTGTTTAGATCCGCGCTCAGGACTATTTTGTGGACAAAGTCTTTGAGATCTTTACTGCTGTTGTATCCGAAAGACAGGTGAGCGGCGTTGATCTCCGAGTACGAGTCGGTGAGATGCATGTTGTCAAGTCTGGTTTCCTTGGATGAAAGCAGGAAATTCCCGGCCAGAGAGCGCAGTTCGTATCCGGAGTGGTCAGTACCGTTCAGGTCTCTGATCCTGCAGGAAACGGTATTGTCCTCGATTATGATGCGGTTTATACGTGCACTTATGCCGCTTATGGACATGTTGTTGTAGTTGAATCGTCCGTTCATTTGCCCCAGGCTGTCTTTCATGGTATTGAGCAGGGAGAATCTCATGTCCTTGAGACTTAGCTGGTCAATGGTAAGGTCCGGCAGCCTTACAGGTTTCTTGAGAGAGTCTGGTTTTGGGGTGATTCTGAAGATCCGGTTGATGTTCGACATTTTATGACCTTCATTCACAAGATTGAAGCATCCGTTCTCCAGGACTATCCTGCTCACCTTTATCTGGCCTCTTCTCACGAATTCTTTGGGAGAGATGTCCACTGATATCTTCGACAAGGCGGCCAGAGTGTCTCCTTTCAAGTCAGTGATAGATACATCATAGGCCATAATCTTGTTGAAGAACACTATGGACAGCCGTCCTATCCTGATGTCACCGTCGATTCTGGAGCCGAGGGCAGAGGCGGCCTTCTGCGCCATGGATGTCTGCAGCCGTGGAAACTGCAGGGCCACATAGGCGGCAAAGGGGATGATACAGACAAGTATCAGCAGACCGGTCAATATTTTTCTGACAGCTCTGATAGTGCGTTGGTTTAGGATTCCTTACTTTTCTGTTTTCTGCTGGCGAGCAGCTCAAGCGATGTCACAAGCACAATTCCTATCGCTGCAAACAGGATAGCCAGGCCTATATGGCCGGAGTCGACCGGTCCCAGGGACGGATTGAACGGAAGTACGGGGCTGGAGACGCCGTCATGTTCAAGCTGCCAGGGCCATACCTTCACCAGCGAGCCGATCATGATACCGGCCAGAGCACTGATGGTGACGGAGTGGTACTTGTTCAGCAGCCATGTGAGGAAGTGCGAGAAGGATATGATGCCGACAGCAGCTCCGATTACGAATGTCAAAATCAGTACGATGTTAAGATCTGTGAGAGCCTGCAGCATGTACTCGTATTTTCCGAGCAGGAGCAGGATGAAGCTTCCGGAGATTCCTGGCAGAATCATGGCGCATATCGCGATGGCCCCGCACAGGAATATGAACCACAGGGCGTCAGGAGTCTGGGTAGGAGAGACGAGGCATATCGCTGCACCTCCGGCTGCTCCGAGCAGCATGGCTATGGGATTCTGAATTTTCCGTAAATCCAGATCCTTGATAATGAGAACAGCCGAGGCTATAATAAGCCCGAAGAAGAAGGACCATAGGGGAATAGGCTCATGCACCATAAGGTACTGCATCAGCTTTGCCAGAGAGAAGAAGCTGATCAAGATACCAAGGATGAGCGACAGCAGGAAATTCCCGTTGATATGTTTCCAGAACTTTCCTATTTTACCGGTGAAAAGCAGTTTGAGCGCCTCTGCGTTTATAGACTTGATGGAGCCGAGAAGCTCCTCGTAGATGCCGGTAAGGAAAGCGATTGTTCCGCCGGATACACCTGGAATGACATCGGCTGCTCCCATGCCTATACCTTTAAGGCATATCATTGCATAAGATGAAAATGTTCTCATTGTTTCAACGTATAGAAGTTAGATATTTTATTATACTTTCCGTGACATGCTGTATGGACACTGCAGTGTCGCTGCTGCTTATTACGATGTCGTACTCCTGTCTCCTGGATGGTTCTATGCCTATTGTCAGGGACGAGCGGGCGCTTCTCATAAGATATTCGACCGCGAACGGCCTTTTGTCTTTGGACAGGTCTATAAGGATGTCGAAGGACTTGGATAGAAATTGTTCTGTCTTTTCCGTACCTGGGATACCGTACCAGTTCACGTCCTTTCTGTTTATGATATTGTCTCCATTCTCCGCATTCTTGCGTAAGTCGATGCACAGATGATGGAATTCCAGACCGTTCCGCTTCGCCTCGTTTCTCAGTATCCCGGCCGCTTCGGAGGAACCAGGCACTTCCGCATCGGTGACGGCTCCGATCCTGTGGGAGTTGTTCAAGGAGATGTATTGCCCAATATGCGGATTATTGATCCTTTTTATGGCTCTCCTCTGCAGTATCCGTGTCAGAAAACAACTAATCATTCGCCAAAGATAGCAATAAAGATTAAAATGATATATTTTTGCCATTGATAAAATTGCATTATAGGTATGAATACAGTCAATATCGGAGTCTTCGGCAGAAGGAATGTAGGCAAGTCTTCCATAATAAACTCATTGGCGGGACAGGACGTGGCGATAGTGTCGGACATACCTGGCACAACTACTGATCCGGTAAGAAAGCGTATGGAGATTTTCGGTCTCGGGCCGTGCGTATTGATAGACACAGCCGGAACAGATGACTGCGGGAGTCTCGGTGAGATGAGGGTACGGAGGACACTTGATATCGTCGCCCAGATAGATGTCGCAGTGCTGGTGTTCAGCGGCAGCAGTTTCGGAGATTGGGAGGAAAGTCTGATTGAAAGATTTTCCGAGTATTCCCTGCCGGTGGTGCTGGTGCACAATAAAGCGGACATCTCCTGTGCAGACAAGCAGTTGAAAGACCGTATCGGACAGAAGTACGGTCTCGATGTGGCTGAGTATTCGGCAGGCGGGCATGCAGATGAACGTACCGGAAAGGAGATGCTCGATGCTCTGGTTGACAGGATCAGGGCAGCTGCTTCCTCTGCGGAGTATGCTGAGATTCCGATGTTTTCCGGAATTGTGTCTTCGCGGGATCACGTGCTTCTGGTATGTCCCATAGACAGCGAGGCTCCCACTGGCAGGCTGATACTTCCTCAGGTGAATGCCATACGTAACCTGCTTGACATCGGGGCGTATACGACAGTCGTGCAGCCTTCCGGCCTTGAAGATATCTTCCGGAACGGCAATCCCGGTTTCAGTCTGGCAGTCACTGACAGCCAGGCATTCGCGGAAGCCGCCAGGACAGTCCCTGAGGATGTGCCTCTTACAAGTTTCAGTATGCTGCTGGCCCGCAGCAAGGGCTGTTTCAAGGAATACTGCGCGGGAACTTCCAGAATAGACAGACTGGAAGACGGTGACAGGATACTGATATTGGAGTCGTGTACACACCATTCTTCGTGCGATGACATAGGACGGGTCAAGATACCGGCCCTTATGCGCAAGTATACGGGAAAATCACTTGAGTTCGAGGTTGTAGGCGGCCTTGACAGGATACCGGGAGAAGTGACGGATTACGCAATGGTGCTTCAGTGCGGAGGCTGTATGATCACCAAGAGGCAGCTGTATTCCAGACTGCTTCCTGCGATAAGGGCGGGAGTACCTGTGTCCAATTACGGAATGGCGATATCATATATGAAAGGTATATACGAACGGGCCTTGAGGCCATTGCTGAGGTAGTCTATGGAACTTGACCGCAATACGCTGATATCATGGCTTGAGGAAAAGGACACTTCCCGTCTCGAGCATCTGTACGGCGAGGCATACAGAACCAAGGTGTCAACAGTCGGGGACAAAGTGTATCTCCGCGGTCTGGTCGAGATTTCCAATATATGCCGCAAGAATTGTCTTTATTGCGGCATACGCAGGGACAATCATGCAGCGGGACGCTATGAGATATCCTCGGAGGAAGTTTTGCAGTCGGCGGAGTTCGCCTATAGAGAAGGGTATGCGTCAATGGTGATTCAGGGAGGGGAAAGGACGGACAGGGCCTTTATCAACAAGATAACATCGCTGCTGAAGGAAATTAAACAGCGATGGCCGCTCGGTATTACTCTGTCTCTCGGTGAGCAGCCGCTGGAAGTGTACCGGGAATGGTTCGAGGCCGGGGCTCACCGCTATCTGCTGCGTATAGAAAGTTCCACCAGGGAATTGTATGAAAAGATTCATCCGGCTGACATAACGCACAGTTATGACTCGAGAGTGCAGGCCCTGAAGGATCTTCGGACGGCCGGTTATCAGGTAGGAACCGGCGTAATGATAGGACTGCCGTTCCAGACAGCAGCCCATCTTGCCGATGACCTGCTTTTCTTTAAGAAAATGGATATCGACATGTGCGGCATGGGACCATATCTGGAGCACTCTCAGACGCCGCTGTACCGATGGCGCCATCTTCTTCTTCCGCAGGAGCGCAGGCTTGAGCTTTCGGTTACCATGGTGGCTCTGCTCCGTCTTCTTATGCCAGATATAAATATAGCGGCCACTACAGCCATGCAGGCCATAGATCCCTATGGGCGTGAGAAAGCCATTATGGCCGGAGCCAATGTTCTCATGCCCAATCTTACCCTGTCGGAAGTGAGGGAGAATTACCAGATTTATCAGAACAAGCCCGGAATAGGGGAGGATGCCGCAATCTCCTCGTCCAGGACCGAGCGGAGACTGGCGGAAATGAAAATCCCCATCGGCTGGGGCCAATGGGGAGATTCCGTACATTTCGGTAAACGCTGAACTATTTCTCCGACATATAGATCTGAGCCACTTCCTCGTCGGAAAGGGCTCTCGAATTATATATCCGTAGGTTATCGAAATTGGTGTCTATCGCATTGTCTCCTGACTCACTGGCACCTCCGAGCAGGAACTTGGTACAGGTACGTTCGGTATAGCCGTAGAGCCTCAGCGAGTCTACCAGCACTCCGTCGATATAAAGCGAGCCGATTACAGTATTGTCTTCAGTCCTTACGACTACAGCTATGAAATGCCAGTTGTAGTCCAGCTGGGGGTGAGTGAAGCTGGAGCCGTTGTAGTTGGAACTGTTGTTGATGTAGAACTTTCCATCCCGGATTGTCAGTTTGGGCTGATTGAATCTGCTGTCTCCGTTAGCCATTGACCATACGTGCCCGTCGGAAAATCCTTTCATCCAGAAAGTGATGCTGTAGTTCATGTTGGGGTATGCGATGAGAGGCTTGGGGAAAGATATCTGGCTTCCGTCTATCGAACTTACAGCGATGGCCTGTGTGCCGTCGGCTCCTGTGGTGTACTGGGGATTGTTTACTGGATTGCCCTGTACAGCAGATACCTCGCTGCGGGTCGTGCCGTTGAACCGGAAATAGGCCGCAAGACCGTTGCGGACTGTGTTGAGCGGATCCTGGGAAGGCTTGGTTGCGGCAGGGACCGTTTCCTGTACGGGAGCTGTGGCAGCCTGGGGCTGTACAGCAGGCTGTGGTGTGGCCGAACCGTCTGAGGTAAGGCTGATATCGGCCCTGACAGTAGTCCCGGAGATTACGGAAGCCTGCACCTCCCCTGCGGAATATCCGTTCTTGACAGCCTGGACGGAGTATGTGCCGGATGCAAGGTCGTTGAACACATACAGACCATTGCGACCGGTAGTGACCGTTTTGCCTCCGGGGATAAGAGTCGGCCTTGCATAGGGCAGGGGCTGACCTGTGGCCGCGTCGGAGACTACACCGGTGATGGATATGTCCACGTTGTTCTTGAAATAGATCTTGCCGCTGATGTATTTGTTGCCGGCACGGAAACGTACCTCTATCCAGTTCTGGTCATCCTCGTAGCAATATTCGTCATTGTACTTGATCACCAGGGTGTTGCCCTCGTATGACGAGGATATCTGGGAGGCGCAGTTGGATTTGATCTGAGGCATTTGGCTGGTAGAGATGCTGCGTCCTGCCAGCGAGAGGCTGACGACTGCGACTCCTTTTTTCTCCTGGAACCAGTCAATGGTAATCTGGTCGTAAAGCTGGCGGTACTGGTTGGCTATGCCCTGTACCTGATTGAATCTCGGGTCCTGGACATCGAACTCGTCCTGAAAAGCCCTCAGACTGCTCAGTGTTTCTGAAATCTCCTCTATGGAAGTAATGAAGTCTATGCCGTCCTGATAAGCGGCAAGTCTCTCGTTCAGTCCGCGGTCATGCTCCTGGTACTCCATGACGAGCTTCTTCATCTCAAACTCGCTGAACGGATATTTGACGGCATAAAAGTACTCATATCTGCCGGTGGAACGGTAGTATCTTCTTTCCCAATAGTAGTCGGCTGCCTTTGACAAGGAGATTTCTCCGATAAAAGGAAGTTTGGCCGTACGGGAAAGGATGGATGACTCCAGACTCTGTGTAATGCTGAAATCGCTTCCGTTCTGATATGAGGAGGTGGTGAGACTGGACTCCGAGACGATTCGGGTGGCAATGCTCTGGGCGATCTGTTTCTTGATATTCTCTATGACTGCTGCCTTGGCCTCTTCTATGTCCCCGCCTGATGCTGTTGCTATCAGGTAGTCCCGTTCAACGGAATTGACCCATTCCGGCATGTTTCTGGCACTGGACTCCTCCACCTTGAATTCCTTCTTCTGGGCAGATGCCGAGAAAGCAACGGCGAGAGTAAGTACAAGCGCAGCAAGGAAATATGTATGAAATTTTCTCATATCGTCAGTCTATGTCTAATAAATATGCTCATCGAAATACTCCTTGGCCTGATTGATAAGGGCTCTGAGCTTTGGGTCGCGGGCCTTGACTTTTTTTACGGCGTCCATGCAGGATGCCTGGTCATTGTCCGCTATACCTTTGACAGTAAATGATGTCTGGCTCAGAACATCTCCGGATGCGGTGTCAGTGACGAAAAGGGATATTTCAAGTTCTGTGACAAACATCGGGGGAGCCGTGGAGGTGACGTCCTTGGACAGCTCAGCAACCTTGGCCTGCAGTACGAAACGACTGTTGTCCGCAGCCGCGTCATTGAGAACCAGCGCCTGCTTGAGATTGGATGTGAGCGTAGTGACGGCATTTTCGCTGGAGATGCCGTCAGGGACCGCAACACTGACAGTCAGGCGCTCCTGGGCATGAATATATACAACTGCGGACAGTGTCAGAAGGAGGGCTGTGAAAAATCTTCTCATAATCTTCAATCTTGTTAAACAATGTCAGTCAAATGTCAGTCACCAAGCACGATCCATACACTGCCGAGTCCTCTCTCGTTGATTTTGTAAGGAAGATTGAACGGTTCCTTGTTGAGAAAACGGGCCAGATCCATAGCGAAACCGCGGGTGTCTATGGCTCTTTCCTTTCCGAGTACAGTCTTGTACAGAGGGATGCGTACCTGTTCGTAGTCAACAAAGCTGTCTCCCCCGGAAACTCTTGAAAATCGGTGGTTGACAGTGTTTTCGTCCATCCAGTAATCCAATACGTCCGAAAGAAGGACCACTTCGCCCAGAAATTCCACTTCGTCATTCATGGTCAGCGGACAGTTGTCGGTCATGCGTACGGATATGGTTACTTCGCGGCCGTTGGCGAACATGTCGTCGAAGTGGGACTGGAGGGCGGCATTGAATGAGTCCATGTAATTAAGCACAGCCTCTTCCAGAAGCAGACCGACAGTAGCTGCCGTAGAAGGGGCCCCGTCGCCTGAGGCTGCAGTGATGACTTTGTTGGTGTAGGCATCTACTCCGCGGAGATTGAAGGATATGTACTTTTGAGGACCGCGTGACTTGATGCTGAAATCCAGATCCATGATGATATCGGCTTTCGCTGTTCTCTTGAGCTTGTCCAAGGGGGATTCGGTGATGGTGCCCCCGCCGGTTCCGGAGAAGAGGGCGGCTTCCGCCTGCTGGGTTTCCATGCTCTTGAGTGTCTGCTCCAGGTCCTTCAGAGGGAATCCGCGGTCAGCCATGATCTTGGAGAGTTCGGATACCGCCAGTCTTAGATTCTCATCGGAAAGAAAGGCTTTGGAATAGTCCGGCGCACTCTGGGTGCTTCCGTTTCCGTCATCATAAGTCATTACATATCCTTCTCTTACGCAGTATGCGTCACTCGGGATAACCATTATTACCGGCTTCCTTGCCTGGGAGAACATTGCTGTAGAAAGGAAAGCAAGGACCGTGACAAATAGTAACTTTCTCATATCGTCAGGTATTAGAATTTTTCATCCAGTCTGTCGTGGAAATTGTCCTTGTTTATTTCAAGTGCGACTTTCTTCTTTTCGGTGTCGTTGAAATCATAAAGGATGTAATAGTAATAGACATCCTGTTTCTTGACCAGTCTGTGCTCCCAGTAGGTCTGGACTGACGTGGCCTCGGATATGTTGCGGATAAACTGTGAGTTCTCTACGTCGTTGCGTACTTTCTCCACATCGGCGCCCTCTACGAGAGTTTGCATCAGGTACGCGGTGATGGCGTTGGAGGCAAGATTGTGAAGTTCTTCAAATGCCTTGTCTCTGGCATCCTGGAGACTTACGTTGCTCTGCTGGTCGATTTTCAGGAGGTCGTAGCGGTCTACATTTCTCTTGATCCAGACAGGACGTTTGTCCTCACTGCTTTCAATAAGTTTTCCCTGTCCGAAAGCCGAAAAGGTAATCAGACACATGAGAGACAGTAACAGAATTCGTTTCATGTCGATTGCAAATTTAGGATTTATCAATATGTTACAAATATAACTAAAAAATGAACATATCGGTGTGATGTGACACTATTTTACAGAAAAGGCTGCATCAGGATGTCCTGGTGCAGCCTCTGTATAACGGGTATGTAAACCGCGTTTATCTGTTCATTCCGCTCTTGATGGCAGCCTGCGCGGCAGCAAGACGTGCGATGGGAACGCGGAAAGGAGAGCATGAAACGTAATCCATTCCGATTCCGTTGCAGAACTCTACGGAAGCAGGGTCGCCGCCGTGCTCGCCGCAGATACCTACTTTGAGTTTCGGGTTGGTGCTGCGTCCGCCCTGGACACCGATCTCAAGCAGTTTTCCTACAGACTCCACATCGATGGTCTGGAACGGATCGGCATCGAGGAGCTTGTTTTCCAGATAGTCGTTCATGAATGCTCCGATGTCATCGCGTGAAAAGCCGAATGTCATCTGAGTCAGGTCATTGGTTCCGAATGAGAAGAACTGGGCCGTCTTTGCCATGAAGTTGGCCAGCAGTGCGGCTCTCGGGATCTCAATCATCGTACCGTAGAGGTAGTTGATTGTCACGCCCGTGGCTTTCTCGACCTCATCGTGTACGCGGTCGCATATTTTCTTCTGGAAGTCAAGCTCGCGTACGATGATGGTTACCGGAATCATTATCTCTGGTCTGGGGTTGAGACCTTCCTTGATCAGCTCTGCGGTAGCGTTGAAGATAGCGCGGAACTGGGTCTCGCTTATTTCGGGATAGGTGACGCCGAGACGGACTCCACGGTGTCCCATCATAGGATTGACCTCATGCAGGCTCTCGCCGCGTTTCTCGATATCGTCGATGGATACACCGAGTTCTTTGGCAAGTTCGGCTTCCTTCTCGGGAGTCTGAGGAACAAACTCATGGAGAGGGGGGTCAAGCAGACGGAAGGTGACAGGCTTGCCGTCCATTACTTTCATGGTGGCCTTTACTGCATCCTTGATGTACGGTTCCAGTTCAGCAAGGGCAGCCTTTCTCTCGGCAGTGTCCTTGGACAGAATCATTTTTCTGAGCTTGGACAGAGGAGCTTCAGAATGAGCACCGTAGAACATGTGCTCGATACGGAACAGGCCGATGCCCTCGGCGCCGAAAGAGAGTGCCCGTGCGGCACCCTCAGGAGTGTCTGCGTTAGTGCGCACACCCAGTCTGCGGTATTTGTCCACGAGAGTCATGTATTCCACGAAACGGGGATTCTCAGATGCGTCCATTGTATCTACGGGCACATCGTATACGAAGCCCTTGCTTCCGTTAAGGGAGAATACGTCTCCTTCCTTATATGTCTTTCCGTTGATGGTAAGCGTCTTGGTCTCCAGGTTGATATGCAGTGCATCGCAGCCTACGATGCAGCATTTGCCCCAGCCGCGTGCAACGAGAGCGGCGTGCGATGTCATGCCTCCGCGGGCTGTGAGCAGACCGTCAGCAGCACGCATTCCCTCTACATCTTCGGGGTTGGTCTCCTCACGTACGAGAATGACTTTTTCCTTGCGGTTTGCAGCGGCTACGGCATCCTCGGCCGTGAAAACGATCTTTCCTACAGAACCGCCGGGACCTGCGGGCAGACCTTGTGCGATAACGGTGGCCTTCTTCTCGGCAGCGGGATTGAGGATGGGGTGGAGGAGCTCGTCAAGCTGGTTGGGAGCTACTCTCATGACGGCGGTCTTCTCGTCTATGAGACCTTCATGGAGCATGTCCATTGCCATGTTGAGAGCGGCCAGACCTGTCCTCTTGCCGACACGGCACTGCAGCATCCAGAGCTTGCCGTCCTGAATGGTGAACTCGATGTCCTGCATGTCCTTGAAGTGCTGTTCCAGATGGTTCTGGATATCGTCCAGTTCCTTGTATACTTCGGGCATGGCTGTCTCGAGGGATGCGAGATTGCGGTTGTGCTCGTTCTTGGTGGCCTCGTTCAGAGGGTTGGGGGTACGGATACCTGCGACCACGTCCTCACCCTGTGCGTTGATCAGCCACTCTCCATAGAATTTGTTCTCACCTGTTGCGGGGTTGCGGGAGAATGCTACTCCTGTAGCGGAATTGTCGCCCATGTTTCCGAATACCATGGCCTGTACGTTCACTGCAGTACCCCAGTCATCAGGTATGCCCTCAATGCGGCGATAAGCAACTGCTCTCTTGCCGTTCCAGGATTTGAAAACGGCTCCGATCCCACCCCAGAGCTGCTCGTATGCGTTGTCGGGGAATTCCTTGCCGAGAACCTGTCTTACTCTTGTCTTGAAGTCCTCGCAGAGCTGTTTGAGGTCCTCCTCGGTCAGGTCTGTGTCGCTCTTGTAGCCTTTCTTTGCTTTCAGGTCGCCGAGCATACGGTCAAGCTGGACTCTGATGCCCTGACCCTCAGTGGGTTCGATGCCCTCGGCCTTTTCCATGACCACGTCCGAGTACATCATTATCAGACGGCGGTATGCGTCGTATACGAAACGGGGATTCTGCGTCTTTGCGATCATCCCGGGTATGGTTGCGGAGCAAAGTCCGATATTCAAAACTGTCTCCATCATTCCGGGCATGGAGGAACGTGCTCCGGAGCGGCAGGATACGAGGAGCGGATTCTCCTTGTCCCCGAACTTTCTGCCCATCATCTTCTCTGCGCGTGCGAGTGCCTCATTGACCTCTTTCTCCAGATCTGCGGGATATTTGCATCCCAGATTGTAATACTCGGTGCAGCACTCGGTGGTAATGGTGAATCCTGCGGGAACAGGCATTCCGAGTGTGCACATCTCAGCGAGATTCGCACCTTTGCCGCCAAGGAGGTTTCTCATTGAACCGTTTCCTTCGGCCTCTTTACCTCCAAAGAAATAAACTCGTTTGTTTGACATAAATATTAGATAATTTGTTAGTTTTGGTCCAAAACTGTAAATTGTCAGTCGCAAAAATAACTATTTTTCAAATACCGTATATAGGTCCGGCAAATATTTTTGGGCAATATGTGAAAATAATCCCAGCGCAGGTAAGAAAACCATGCCCGGGATACTTTTCAAATTATTTAAGCCAGTCCGGATTAAGCACGGATGCTCTGCATATACTGGAGCAGGAAGCAATAAGCCTCGCACTCGGTAAACCTGCAAATAACGAAACAACGACTAAATCTTCATCTGTCGTCAGAACTTTGACAAGAAGATTGTATTGTCACGATGATCTAATGAAAAACTTACCGGTAGCAAACCTCAAGATTCAATTCAAATTAGGCTCAAATATCTGGGAGACATATACTCAATCCGACTGGTACTTCAGTATAACAAATGCCATACCGTTGGAGGCCTATTACTCGGAAATATTCCAACATCCAAGGTGGAAGATAACCTTAGAAAATAGCACAAGCTCTATCTCATACACTTCGGGAACAGTGCAAGATGTATGGCATAATAACACTGAGAAGACATTCAATTCGTATAGCTATGCAGAATTTCCAGTATATGAAATTTTAAGGGCAGTAAATTACTACTACAATGGCAATCATTCCATCAGGAGATGGTATTACGATGAAGGAATAAGGATAAGGGCGTTGAGCAAGGAAAACGAAACCAGCAATGGATATTTCACATACTCTAAGTACAATCGAGCCTATATAAGTATCTATGCAAACAATGAGAAGAAAAGGCATTGGAGAATAGGTACAGTTCTGCATGAACTGGGACACTTCACCATGTATGGAGAAAGAGGCGGTGCTTCAGAATTCAATCAAGTTCATCGGCTAATTCAAGAAAGTTATGCTTCTTATGTTGGATACTATTTAGGTGAGAGCTATTACAGATCCCAAGGCTACACAAAAACGTCTGTTAACGAAAATCTCACCGGGCAGGGACGTCAAGGGTGGAAAAAGACAGCACCAACTAATTATTCTCCACTTTTTGTAGATCTTATTGACAATTACAATCAGGGAGCATCCACTTCTGGTCCCTATAATTACGACACTATAAAAAACTTCCCGCACACCACTATTCAAACAATGGCAGCCACATGCACAGATAAAAGTGCCATTCAGTCAAAACTTCAAGAGTACGTAGGTGTATATTACACCAGCAGTGAACTTGCCAAATTTCTGCAGCCATATAACGATGCTTTTTAAAATTGAAGACCATGAAAAATCTTTTAATACCGACAATCTGTCTGCTTTGCTGCCTTATGTCGGCTCAATCGTGTAATACCGATAATGGCGAAATGACACTCGGAATCGAGAGGGATACTACTCTGGCCGGCTCTGTCAGTTTAACACAGATATACTACTTCACTGCGGAATGCTCTTATGATGGAGAAGTTCTGGACGGTTTTACCGACTATATGAGCCAGATAAGTTGGGGAGACACTACAATCAGACTATCTGTCGAAGACATTCCCGTTTCCGGAAAAGCAGGAGATGTGACATTTAACTTCACCACAGACAGTTGCGCTGTCAGCTTTAATGAGAGCGGCTATGAGTCCGTCAGCGCAAACGTCAATGGATATATCCGCGAGATTCCTATCACGAAGGATGATCCGGCTGCACCTAATTATGACTGTGCGATAGACTTTCAATGCGAGGTGGACGGTAAGCCGTTGCTCCTTAGTTAAAAATTAACAAAATGAAGGCGATGGCAATTTTTCCCATGGTTTAAATGTATAACGATTTAAATATACATTGTCACTGTAGAAATTGAAATGCGTGTGCATCTTGTCGAATTGCGTATCTGATAATCAGTGAGTTATGAACCATGCTGCACATTTGGAGGGTTTTAAAATAGGCAAATGTGCAATGTGTTTTGTAACACGCTGTAAATCAAGGGCGATTTATTCGGACTGCACATCCGTTTCCAATTTCCTGAAGTGAGGACAGTTCGATGTGCGAGTCCGTACCGGCACTGAGACTTGCTTACAAAGGCTGGATTATTTAAATCTGTGATCGACAAGCCTTTGCTTATAAAAGTCTATCGGCAAGGCCGGAAAGTTCGCTGCGCTCGCCCTTGGTCATGTTGATGTGGGCGAAGACGCTCTGGCCGAAAAACTTGTCGCACAGGTGGGTCAGACCGTTGGAATAGAAGTCCAGGTAGGGCTGGTCTATCTGGTAGATGTCACCAGTAAAGACTATCTTGGTGCCCTCGCCGGCTCTGGTGATGATGGTCTTGACTTCGTGCGGAGTCAGGTTCTGGGACTCGTCTACGATGAAGAAGACGTTGCCGAGGCTGCGTCCGCGGATATAGGCCAGAGGATTGATGACCAGTTTCTCCGATTTCAGCATGTCGTCGATCATGGCCACTTCCTTACTGCCAGGTCCGTAGCAGCTTTTGATGACGGACAGATTGTCGAACAGCGGCAGCATATAGGGGCTTGTCTTTTTCTCAACCGTCCCGGGCAGGAATCCTATTTCCTGATTTTTAAGAGGTATCACCGGGCGTGAGAGCAGTATCTGTTCATAATTGCCTGCTTGGGCCAAGGCTCCGGCAAGAGCCAGCAGGGTCTTGCCGGTACCAGACCGGCCTGTCAGGGCTATCAGTTTGATGTCGGGATTCAGAACGGCGTCCAGCGCGAGTATCTGCTCGTCGTTACGCGGCTCTATGCCGAATGCCGCCTGCGGTCTTACTTTGATGATACAGCGGCTTTGGTTGTCATATCTTGCAAGCGTCACATTGCGGGCACTGTCGAAAATCTTGTAGTATTGGTTACAGGCTGGTCTACGCCGCAGGCCGAGCTCAGAGTATGGAACTCCATCCTTAGCGGAGTCAATCCTGCGGATAAGGGGGTCATTCATATTCCTGACTGTCAGTACCTCCTTTTCAGTCTTGACTACCCGTTTCTCCTCAACCTTGTCCGACAGGTAGTCCTGGGCCATAAGACCGAGAGCCTTGGCTTTCAGCCGCATGTTGACATCCTTGGTGACCAGGATGACCTTCCTGTCCGGCGTATTGTCCCGCAGCCACACTGCCGTGGCTATGATGCGGTGGTCCGGGATATCGTCTATCAGAGAGTCTTTCATGGCCTGTGTGTAGCCGTGTCCCATCTCTATCTTGATGTGTCCGCGGCCTTTGCCGAGACTGATGCCCTGGTCGAACAGGGTATTGTCCGATATCTTGTCAAGAGCACGGACGAAGGCCCTGGCATTGTAGCCGAGGTTGTCGTCCCCTTTCTTGAATTTGTCCAGCTCCTCAATGACACTTACCGGGATGTAGATGTCATTGTCCTGAAAGTTGAAGATGGAACGGCTGTCATGCAGGATGACGTTGGTGTCCAGAACAAAAATCTTGGGCGGCCGGGTCTGGCGGTTGTCCATCGTCCTCAGGTCGTTCCTGTAATGTCTTATCGTTTTTCCAGCCATCTTCTTCCGTTTATGAACATTTCAATCCATGGTGTGACAGTATCTTCCTTCCTGTCCGGATACCATGCCCAGTTCCACGGCCTGAGACATCTTTCGGGATGGGGCATCATGGCTAAGTGCCTGCCGTCGGGAGAGCATACTCCGGCAATGCCATCGGGAGAGCCGTTTGGATTGCCAGGATAGTCGTTGTAGTTGAATCTTAAAGCCACGTTGTATTCCTCCAAAGGTCTTGGGAATGTAAAACGTCCTTCCCCGTGAGCGACCCATATTCCGAGTTTGGCTCCCTGAAGCGATGAAAGCAGTATGGACGGGGAGTTTTCAATAGTGACTCCTACGAATGCGGATTCGTATTTACGGGACTCATTGTGCTTCATCTTGGGAGACATCTCCTTGTTGTCAGGTGTTATGAGACCCATCTCGGCCATCAGCTGGCATCCGTTGCAGACTCCGAGGCTCAGGGTGTCCTTGCGGGCATAGAAGCGCTCGATGGCCGTGCGTGCCTTCTCGTTGTAGAGAAGTGCTCCGGCCCAGCCTTTCGCGGAACCGAGAGTGTCGGCGTTGGAGAATCCTCCTACGAATACGATCATCTGTACATCATCGAGTGTTTCGCGTCCCGATACCAAATCTGTAACATGTACGTCCTTTACTGCAAAACCGGCCATGTGAAGTGCCCAGGCCATCTCGCGGTCTCCGTTGGATCCGGTCTCGCGGATAATGGCTGCCTTGACATTGCGCACTGACGGTTCTGTATACTTGCCGTCGAAATACTTCGGGAAAGAGAACTTGAGAGGCTGGCGCCCGTAGTTGGCGAATCTGCTCTCAGCGCATTCCGGAGCTGTCTGCAGGGAGTCCAGAAGATAGGACGACCTGTACCATCTGTTCCTCATGGCATCGATATCGAGATCAAGTCTGTGGGGCTCGGTCTCAGTTCCATAAATGACAGTCATATTGCGGCCATCAGAGGGGTGTCCTATGCTGTAAGCCTTTACGGGACCGAGATCCTTCAGGAACGCGTCTTTCCCACTGTTCTTCACCTGAACTATAACGCCGGGTATCTCCGAAAGAAGGATATCCGATGACCCGAATTCCCTCAGGTCGATATCTGCACCTCCGTCAGTATTTGCGAAGCACATCTCCAGCAGCGTCACGATCATGCCGCCTGCAGAGATATCGTGTCCGGCTACGACAGGATTGTCCATTGTATTGAACATTGCATCCTGAAGGTGCATGAAACAGGTCTTGAAATATGCAGGATCATCCACATCAGGAGCCTTGTCTCCAATTCTGCTGACTGTGGCGGCGTAAGCGGAGCCCCCAAGCGGGAAATGGCTGTTGCCTTTGCCTATGTGTACGAAAGGTATGTACAATAATGTAGTGTCGGTGTCCCTGCTCATGACCGGATGCAGTGTAAGGTTGACATTCTTGCACTCACCTGACGCAGATACAATCAGGGTTCCTGGAGACAACACTTTCCTGCCGTCAGGATATTTCTGGGTCATTGACATGGAGTCCTTTCCCGTCGGGATGTTCACTCCTATGGCGATGGCGAAGTCACTGGCTCCCTGTACAGCAGCATACAGCCGGGCATTCTCGCCGTCATTCCTGCATGGCCACATCCAGTTGGCGCTTAGGGATATTCCGTATATGTTGTCCTTGACAGGAGTCCATATGATGTTTGTCAGGGCCTCGGCTATGGCAAGTCTCGATCCGGCGGCAGGATCAATCATCGCGGCAGCGGGAGCATGTCCTATGGAAATTGCGATGCCCTCGGGGTCGTCATAGCCGATAGCTGTGACTCCCAGGTCGTTGAGTGGCAGCTGTATCTCTCCGCAGCACTGCTGGCACGCGATGAGTCCTGTCACGGAGCGGTCGACCTTGTTGGTGAGCCAGTCCTTGCATGCCACGGACTCCAGCAGAAGCACGTCCGTTATGGCTTTGGTCATATCGGCGGCCGGCATTATGCCGGAATCCTTGACCGGAACAAATCCGCCATGACCGTCCGCTCCTCCTTTCGGAGACGAGTCTCTCATGACGGTCTTGGGTGTGGAACCGAACATGTCGGACAGGTCAAGGTCTATGGGAGTGTCTCCGTTACGGCTGTCCCTTAGTGTGAAATTGCCCTTTCCGCTTACTTCTCCTATCACGTAGAACGGCGCTCTTTCCCTTTCAGCTATCTTTCTCAGCTCTTCGGTATCCGATTTCTTCATCACCAGACCCATTCTCTCCTGACTCTCGTTTCCGATGATTTCCTTGTCGGACAGGGTAGGGTCTCCTATCGGCAGTTTGGATATGTCAATGTCTCCCCCGACTTCCTCCACAAGTTCCGACAGACAGTTCAAGTGTCCGCCTGCACCGTGGTCATGTATTGAGATGATGGTGTTGTGCTCTTTTTCGGCTACGGAGCGTATGGTGTTGTATACTCTTTTCTGCATTTCCGGGTTGGCGCGCTGTATTGCATTGAGCTCGATGGCATTGCCGTACTCACCTGTAGCCACGGAGGAGACAGCGCCTCCACCCATGCCTATGCGGTAGTTGTCGCCCCCGAGCAGTACGATACCGTCTCCTTTTGACGGACGGCTCTTGGCCGCATCGGATTTCTTCGCGAAACCTACTCCTCCGGCGAGCATGACAACCTTGTCGTATCCGTATTCACGGGTAGATCCGTCAGGATCGTTCTCTGTGTGCTCGAATGTCTGCAGGGAACCGCAAATAAGGGGCTGGCCGAACTTGTTGCCGAAGTCGGACGCTCCGTTTGAAGCCTTGACAAGTATCTCTGCAGGCGTCTGGTACAGCCATTTGCGAGGTGGACGGGCCTCCCATGCCCTGTCCTGGTCGATGCGGGGATAGGATGTCATGTAAACCGCAGTTCCGGCTATGGGGAAGGATCCTTTTCCACCGGCCATGCGATCCCTGATTTCTCCTCCGCTGCCTGTAGCCGCACCGTTGAAGGGTTCCACGGTGGTAGGGAAGTTGTGAGTCTCCGCCTTCATCGAAATGACGGTTTTCTGCTCTTCGGTCTTGAAAAAGCTGGGTCTGGATGCGGATTCGGGGTGGAACATCCTGATCCGCGGACCTTCTATGAAGGCGCAGTTATCCTTGTAGGCTGATACGATTCTTCCCAGGTTGACCGCTGATGTCTTCTTTATCAACTTGAAAAGCGAGGATTCCTTCTCGACTCCGTCAATGATGAATGTGCCGTTGAATATCTTGTGGCGGCAGTGTTCTGAATTGACCTGGGAGAATCCGAACACCTCGCTGTCAGTAAGCGGTCTTCCTATCTTTTCGGAAAGATTCTTTAGATACAGGATCTCATCCTCGGACAGAGCCAGTCCTTCCTGTCGGTTGTATTCCTCGAAATCCGATATGTAAAGGATGGGTTCCGGTTTGTGCTCTACGGTGAATATGCTGCCGTCAAGGCCGTTGTATATGCGCTGCAGCATCCTGTCGTAGGGTATGTCAGATTCGGACGGATACTTTTTCCTGTCCACAGGGAAATACTCCTCGATTCTGTTGATGCCGGTGATATTCATATTCTGAGTTATCTCTACGGCCGCGGTACTCCATGGTGTTATCATCTCCCGTCTGGGACCGATGAATGTCCCGTCGACGGATGTGTCTTTCAGAAGTTCGGCATCAGAGAAAAGCCATCTCAATGTTTCAGATGTCTCAGCGGAAATATTTGTCTGAGAGTCTACTGCTATGATCTGTCCCTCCTGGGATCGGAAAAAATATACCATATTTGTTTATGATTTGACTGTCAAAAATAGGGAAATTTTGCCAATTGTTGAGAATTATTGCCATTTTTGTGCGCAATTTTTCGAATATGTCAGTTGTTGGATTGGACAATGAATATGAAAGGTGCGTGGAAATGCTCTGTTCCATCGCTCCGTCTTTCCAGAAAGTCGGGACTGCAGGCTATCATCCTGGACTGGAAACCATGTCGGATTTCTCGGATTTTCTTGGAAATCCTCATAAAGGTGGGGTGTTTGTACATATTGCCGGAACGAACGGCAAGGGGTCGGTTGCCCATATGCTTGCATCCGCTCTGGCATTCAGCCGTCCCGGTTCCGTCATAGGGCTGTACACGTCTCCGCATTTGCTGGATTTCAGGGAGAGGATAAGGACAGTGTCGTCAGAACCGGATTCCGGTGGCCGATACTGCCGGGAGATAGGCAAGGACGAGGTGGTGGACTTCGTGTGCAGGTGCAGGCAGTTCATAGAAGATAGACGTCCTTCGTTTTTCGAGATCACAACGGCTATGGCATTCGATTATTTCAGGAGGCACGGTGTGGATGCCGCAGTAATAGAGACCGGGCTGGGGGGAAGGCTTGACTCTACGAACATCATCATGCCCGAACTCAGTATAATTACATCTATAGGTCTGGACCATAAGGATATCCTTGGAGACACAATCTCCAGTATCGCTTATGAGAAGTGCGGTATAATCAAGCCTGGCGTGCCTGTGGTGGCAGGATATCTGCCGGATGAGGCCATGCGGGTAGTGGAGTCAGTCGCCGGAAAGCGCGGATGCAGGCTTTACCGGAGCAGTGATGCCTATGGCGGAAGTCCCGTGGTGGCGGCGGCGGCGAAGGAGGCGGACCTTGGATCGGATTGCCAGTCCATGAACATTGCCACAGTGTTTACGGCCCTCCGCGTGCTCCGTGCTTCTGAAGTGAGCTTGCACGATGAGGTTTTCCGGGCTGTCACTCATGCGGCTCATATTTCAGGATTGAGGGGCAGATGGGAGAGACTCTCAGTGTCTCCTGAGGTTATATGCGATATCGGTCACAATGTAGAGGCCCTTTCGGTATCCATGAAACAGCTTGTTAAAGAGGCCGGTGACAGGCATATAATAATGGTATATGGTATGGCTGGAGACAAGGATGTGGCATCGGTGGTGGAGCTTCTTCCCTCAGGTGCCTCGTATGTTCTCACTCAGGCTGAAGGCAGCAGGGCCATGCCGGCTGCGGATCTCAAGACTCTGCTGGACCGCTCCATGCTGCGCCGTGGTATGCGGCAGGAGGAGCTGGACTCGGTGGACGTGCCTGATGTCGGAAGGGCCGTTGATATCGCTTTAGAGCGTGCGTCGGATAAGGATATTGTATTTATCGGTGGAAGCAGTTATGTCGTAGCCGAGGCTGTGGCTCATTTTTTGCATTCATCCGCGCGTTCCCAGTGACCGGAAACAGCACCGAGAACCGCGTAACTAAATTGTTAAACAATATAACTAAGTTGTTTTATTCCTTATGGGAATTGCAAATATCCTTATAATAATCTTTGTATTGGCGTATGTGGTCATAGCGATGGAAAACCGGCTCAACGTCAATAAATCCTCAGTAGCCTTGCTTCTTTGCTGTGTATTATGGAGCATATTGAGTCTGTTTTCGCAGAATATTGATCCGGACATGACTCATGCCGGAGTCATGGAAAGTCTGCTTTCCGCTCTTGGAGGTGCCTGTGAGATCATAGTCTTTCTGATAGGTGCGATGACAATAGTGGATATCATAGACTCCCACGGAGGATTCGAGGTCATAACCCGCCATATCACTACGCGCAGGAAGACGAGACTGATGTGGCTGATTGCTACCATAACTTTTCTTATGTCTTCAGTCCTCGACAACATGACCACCACTATAGTAATGGTCATGCTGCTGCGGCGTATGATAACCAATTATAAGGAACGATGGCTTTTCGCCTCCATAATCGTGATTGCGGCCAACTGTGGCGGAGCATGGTCACCCATAGGGGATATCTCGACGATACTGCTGTGGATGAAAGGCAATGTGACGTCATTGGAACTGATGAAGTCACTTGTCATCCCCTGTCTGGTGTGCATGTATCTTCCGACAGCCATTGCCGCAAGGTTCCTCAAAGGTGTTATTGCGGAGCAGCATACCAATGAGGACGCAGCGTTCCGTCCGGATTTCATAAGCGGTCGGGAGAGCCGTACGATTCTTGTCCTCGGTGTCTTCCTTCTGGTGATGGTACCGGTTTTCAAGGGGCTTGTCGGACTCCCTCCTTATATTGGGGTGATGTTCGCTCTCGCCATAATGTGGATATACACAGATCTCATGTACCGTAAGAAAAAGACTGTGGAAGAGTCGGCTAAAAACAAGGTGTCAAAGATAATCAAGCAGATAGACATGTCAACAGTGCTTTTTCTGCTCGGAATCCTGATGTCGGTGTCGGCTCTTGGAACAGCCGGTGTGCTGACGGATATGGCCGATGCCCTTAACAAGGGTGTGCATAATGCCAGTGCCATAAGTACCATTATCGGTCTGCTCTCATCTGTCGTAGACAACTCTGCTCTGGTTGCGGCCAGTATGGGAATGTTTCCTGTAGTCGACATGGCAGGGCTGGCTGCATCCGCGGATGCAGCGTATCTGTCCAATTTCGTAGTGGACGGTACATTCTGGCATATGCTGGCTTATTGTGCAGGAACAGGTGGAAGCATCATAATAATAGGATCGGCGGCCGGTGTCGTGGCCATGGGACTGGAGCACATCAATGTCATCTGGTATTTCAAGCATATAAGCCTGCTTGCCCTTATGGGGTATTTTGCCGGCATATTAGTCTATATGCTACAGAATTTCCTGCTGTCACTTATCTGATACGTCGGGATTTTCCTTTATGTTGAGCGCATTCATGAACCGGTGGACTACATCGGGTCTGCCGGTATGCTTTCCGCTGTCCTCGCTCAGTTTGCAGGTGTCGTTGTAGAATGTCCATGATTCGGTTATCTTCGCAGCTATGAGCTTGATGACAATGTTCATCGGCTTGATGTCCTCAAAGTCATTGGTAAGGTGGGTGCCTATGCCGAAAGACGGCTGGCAGTACCGTACTGCGTATTTCTGGATGTCTATGGCACTGTCCACGTCAAGGGCATTGCTGAATATCACCTGTTTTGTCCGCGGATCAATGCCCAGGGACTTGTATTTCTTTACTATGAGGTCAAGCTGTTCCTTGTTGTCCCCGCTGTCTACGCGCAGACCTTTGAAAAGATTTGCGAAATCCTCCGAGAAATTGAGACTGAATATCTCCCAGCCGAAACTGTCATATAGGAATGTTCCGAGTGCACCACGGAATGTCTTGCGCCACAAGTTCATAGCAATATTGTTGGCCATCTGTGGACCGAACATGCCTCCTATGGCGCAGACGAATTCGTGTGCCATGGTTCCCACCGGAAGCAGGTCGTATTTCATAGCGAGATACACGTTGCTTGTCCCGACAAAGCTCCCGTCCCATCTGCGGCTCATGCTGCAGTCCTTCATTGCTCTCACTACGGTTTCCTCGGCTTCGAAAGACGCTCTTCGCCTTGTTCCGAAATCACTGTATACGCATCCGGCCTCAAGCAGTCTCTCTGCTTTTCTGTATGTCTTCCAGTAGTATTTTCCGTAGTCGAACCGCTTGTTTTGCCCCGTCATTATGTAGTAAAGCTCTGATATTATCGCAAGTATCTTTACTTCCAGCAAAATGGTCCCGGCCCAGCTCCCTTCTATGCCGATGTGCAGCCGGCCTGTCTCATCCTGTCGTATTTCCACCCATTTTCTGTTGAACCTGTATCCTTTCAGGTAAGTATGGAACCATCCGGGTATGTAGCTGCATTTCCTCTGCATGAACTCGATCTCGTCATCCGTTATGGTCACGGATTCCAGCATGGCTATCTGTTCTTCCAGCTCTTTTGCGAAGCCTGCAGGATAGACAGTGTCGTCCCGGTCAATGAATGTGTATTTTACCTGCGCTCTCGGAAAGTTGTCTATCACGGCGCAGCACATGGTGAACTTGTACAGGTCATCGTCTGTGAAGTGGGTTATTATCTGTTTCATGGTATTGCTGTTCGATTTCGCTTAAACACTTTCATCGGACAAAGATAGCAACTTTACCGTCATAAATGCCTGAAGCGCAAACATGCAAAAAATACAGGCGAATACTGAGATGAAAGATGTGAAGCATAAGGACTCATACATCAGACTGATATTGGAAAGCATGATTTCCTCTTAAGGGATTCCCTGTAGGCATTGGGGGAAATGCCGAAATGCCTGGATACGTACCTGCTGAAATAGGAAAAGGACGAGAAGTTCAGCCTGGCGGCTATCTCCGACAGCGGCAGCTCCTTTTGGCACAGGAGGTTCGCAATCTCATGCAGGGTGAAGCGGTCTATCCAGTAGGTGGCCGGCCTGCCGCAGGCTTTCCTGCAAATCTCGGAGAGGTAGTGGGGAGTGACGCAGAGGCGGGAGGCATAGTAGGGGACATCCCGGTGCTGGATGTACTCCCCGTTGTAAAGCATTCCGATAAACTGCTGCAGCAGCCTGGCGGTATGTTCCGAGACCTGCCGGACTGCCTGGCCGCGAGCGTGGATGTCGTACAGGTCCAGGATGTGCGCTGTCATAAGGCAGCCCAGCATTTCCTCTCGGAACAGATGCGGCCCTCCGTCCGTCAGCCTTTCCCGGAGCCGTTCCATGTCGCAGACGCATTTACGGAAGTCGTGGGGCGAGAGTTTCATCACCGGATTCTGCAAGAGGCTGAGGTGTCCGATGATGCCGTAGTTGTTGCGTATGGCCATTGACATCACGAACTGTGCGGACAGTCCCATCGTGAGGGCGCTGTAGTCATCCGATTCGGAGAAACCGGATGCCAGCGACATATTGGTCAGTATGACGTAGTCGCCCGCAACGATGTTGTAATTGACATTCTGGAAGCGGAAACTCATGCTTCCCCTCGTGCAGAGGATATGGATTACGCTCTGGGGATGCTCCCTGACATCGAAGTCCCTGATCGAATCCATGAAGAATATTCTGTCCTTTTCCTGCTGTTCCATACGTTTCCCCTGTTTGCCGGTCTGCGGTACGAATGTAGGCAAAAACCACGAAATGTGAAAATATATCCCCCGATTTTGCAACATCCGGATCACCTGCCGCCTGTAATTTTGCAGCGTGATTCAAAACAAGACAACAGTATGAGACAAGTAAGACTGAACAACGGAGTGATGATGTCGTCCATCGGTTTCGGCGTCTTTCAGATTCCCGTGAATGAAACGGAACGTATCGTGACCGACGCCCTTGAGGCAGGGTACCGGATGATTGACACTGCTGCCTCCTATTTCAATGAGGAACAGGTGGGTAATGCCCTGCGGCACAGCGATCTGAAGCGTGAGGATGTCTTCGTGACCACCAAGCTGTGGGTGCAGGACTATGAGTATGACGATGCCCTGCGTGCATTCGACCTCTCGATGAAGAAACTCGGACTGGATTACCTCGACCTGTACCTGCTGCACAAGCCTTACGGCAACTACTATGCGGCATGGCGGGCAGCCGAGCGGCTCTACAGGGAGGGACGCATCCGTGCCATCGGAGTGACGAGCTTCAGCAGCGAGCGTCTGCAGGACCTCTTCCTGCACAATGAGGTGAAACCGGCCGTCAACCAGCTGGAGACCCATCCGTTCTTCCAGCAGAAGGCAGCCAACACATTTCTCCGTCAGGAAGGCATACAGCACGAGGCGTGGGCTCCGTTTGCGGAAGGACAGAACGACATCTGGAACAACCCCGTCCTGAAAGCCATTGCCGCCCGGCACGGCAAGACGGTGGGCAACGTCGTCCTGCGCTGGCTGAACCAGCGGAATGTGGTGGTAATCCCCAAGACCGTGCGCCGCGAACGCATGATAGAGAACCTGAACATCTTCGACTTCACCCTGACGGAGGAGGAGATGCGGGCCATTGCCGGACTGGATACCGGCCGCAGTCCTATCTATGACGATATGGACCTGCAGACAGTAAGAGGAATAGGAACTTATAAAATACACGAATGATGATGAATACCATTAAATTGAACAACGGCGTGGAAATGCCGCTATTGGGCTACGGTGTGTTCAAGGTCGCCCCGCAGGAATGCGAGCGGTGCGTGAGCGATGCACTGAACGTGGGTTATCGCCTGATTGACACGGCGCAGGCCTACTTCAACGAGGAAGGCGTGGGGAACGCCATCAGCAAGAGCAGTGTCCCCCGGCAGGATATTTTCCTAGTGACGAAAGTATGGATATCGAATGCCGGCGAGGAGAAAGCAGCGGCAAGCATCGACGAGAGCCTGCGCAAGCTGAAGACTGACTACATCGACCTGCTGCTCATCCATCAGGCATACGGCGACGTGTTCGGCTCGTGGAGGGCTATGGAGAAAGCCTGCCGCGAAGGCAAGGTGCGCGCCATCGGCGTAAGCAACTTCCAGGCTGGACGTTTCTTCGACTTCGCCCACTATGTGGACATCAAGCCGATGGTGAACCAGCTGCAATGCAATCCCCTTGTCCAGCAGCAGGGCATCGGACCGGTTCTTGAGGAACACGGCACGAGGATGATGGCCTGGGGGCCGCTCGGCGGCGAGGGTGTCGACGGAGTGGTAAGGAACGGAGTGCTCGCCTCCATCGGTGAGGGCTACGGGAAGACCGCCGCACAGGTGGCGCTGCGCTGGCTCACGCAGCGGGGCATCGTGGCCATCCCCAAGAGCACGCACGTGGAGCGTATGCGTCAGAACCTGGATATCTTCGACTTCACTCTGAGTGAGGAGGAAATGCGGAAGATCAGTACGCTCAACCAGCATGACGCCGGTACGGTGAACTTCGGCGATCCGCAGTTTGTGAAGTTCTTGATTGAGACCTACGGGTAGGGGAGGACGGCTGGCTATTTCCTGTGCCAGCCGGTATCCGAGGTCAAAGAACAGGTGCACTTCCTGCAGCAGGCCGCTGTAGTCATCGGTCTCAGGATGTGTCTGGTCGGTCGGCTTATGGTAAGTCTCTGCCCAGTAGCGTGCTATCTGCTCCCTGGACCATTCTTTCCCGTGTACCCGGTTGTCTTTCCAGCCTTACCGGCTACAGGTATGAGTCCCCGTTGATCCAGACCGATTGCCTTCATTTGCCCCAGTTACGAAAAATATTGAACCGGATATTCTTTCTCATGCATATTTCGGGATATAAGCAGTCTTATCGTGCGGTTGCAGGAGATTTTGTGCTACATTTGCTGAGTTAAAATCATCTGTATGAAGTTTTATATCGCGGATTGTTTCGCGGAGGCGAAATACCAGGGCAATCAGCTGGCCGTGCTTATTCCCGACCGGCCGGTGAACGATGGCGAGATGCAGCGTATAGCCATAGAGACAGGCTTTTCCGAGACGGCATTCATCATGTCCGGCCGTCGGAGCAACGGCGGCTACGACGTGCGGATATTCACGACCTCCTGCGAGGTGCCATTTGCCGGGCATCCTACGCTCGGGACAGCGTATGTCATAAGGGAAATCCTGGAAAGCGGACGTCCGTCGAAGGTGATACTCAATCTGAAAGCCGGACAGATACCGGTGGAGTTTACCCCGGACGGCAGGGGGATCATGACCCAGAACCAGCCCGTATTCGGGGAGGTTCTGCCCCGGGAGGCGGCGGTTGCAGCCGTATCGCTTTCGGCGGACGATGTCCGGGAGGATTTCCCGGTACAATGGGTGTCCACCGGGCTGGAGGCAGTAATCAACCCTCTGAAGTCGGTGGAGGCACTTGAGCGCTGCAGGGTCAATTACGACGAGCGGCAGAGGTTCATTGACCGGCACTATGCGTGCAGCCTGCTGTATTTCGCGCCGTCCGAGGACGGAAGCCTGAGGGTGAGGGTATTCATGGAGGATCCCGGGTTTCTCGAGGACCCGGCCACCGGCAGCGCCAACGGCGACCTGGCATGCTGGCTGCTGCGGTACGGCTTCTTCGGGGACAGACGCAGTCTCAGCTATACGGTGAGTCAGGGCAGCGAGATGGGACGGCCTTCGCGGCTCTATGTAGATGCCGTGTACGATCCGGTTTCCGGACTCTACTCGACGCACGTAGGCGGCCGGGTCTTCATGGTGGCAGAAGGGGAATGGAGGTGATATTCTGCACATCACTTGCCCAAAATCAAGAGACAGTCTGGACTTTTACATAGGTATTTTGCGGATAGCCTGCCTGTCAATGGTCAGTTACTGAGGGTCCCGGAACATGCCGGCTTTAGGCAGGCAGCCTACAAACTCTCCTATGACCCTGAACTCATCCGCTTCATCTTCGTGTATGACGATGGGGCTGAACTCAGGATTTTTTGGCTGGAGGACTATCTCTTCGTGGGACCAGTTGCCTAAGTCGTCATACGTCTTTTTGCTTGTGTATGTTTTGATGGAATAACTGCCGGCATAGTCGGCATCATAGAAGTTACGGTGCTGGACCAGTACGGTCTTGCCCATGCGGCTGCCGGCTGGGGCGGCTCTGAAAACGCAGTAGTCGCCGTCATGAATGAGGGGCTCCATCGAGCGGCCTTCTGCCCGTACGACGAACATGTTGCGGTTGAGGCGGCCCATGCCTTCGACTTTGATCCAGCCGGATTCCTCTACGGCTTCTCCTTCTCCGAAGTAGCCGCAGGCAGCACGTAAAGAGTATAGTGGCAGGAAGTCGATGAACTTGACATCATCGTTAATGGCCGGTTCGATACGTACGGCGGATGGTTTCTCTTCAACGATATCCATTGACGAGGCAAAATGCTCTGCCAAAGCTTTGTCGCAAAAGTATACATAACACCCTTTCATGCCTCTGGTCATGAGAGTCCGGTAAGTGTTTTTTATAATTTCATCAGCCTCCCGGGCTGCAAGTACCGGATCTGACTTGAATCTGGTTTTGAAACCATTTACAGACTTATCGTTACCGGAACGTCTTGTGATATCAGTGATTACCCGGCCATTTTCAAATCTCAGGTCCGGACCGATTATTACCCCTATATAATCGACTTCCAGTCCCTGGCAGGTGTGTATGCATCCTATCTGCTCTATAGAATCTTTGTCAATAATCCACAAGTTTTTCTGAGAGTTGAGATTCCACTGCTTTTTAAAATTATGCTCAGGAATTACTATATCCATCGCAGCAGGGTCCTTCTTGCTGTTCCAGTCCCAGCAGTAACCGGCTACTACTCTCGCCTTGTTGTTTATGCGGTTTTTCTCCTTGATGGTGTCGAACAATTCGTTGGGATCATCAAAGATACGGAAGTCAAAATCTTCCGGAGACAGTCTCGTATTGGCGGTCTCCTTTATCTGGAGAGTGTTGTCCAGCCAGTTCAGATATCCGTCTGATCCATTGCATCTGAATTGTGAGCTCAGTTTTGCATGATGAACAACAGCTCCGCACGATTCGGCATATAGCGAAATAGAGGCTTTCGAGCCGATGTCCTTAATATGGATTTTCTGACGGTCATCTACGAAAAATACCGAGAATTTGGCCGCATTTACAATTTCCTTTATCTGATTTTCTCCATTGTTTCCGTACAAACCGCTTTTGAGATTGAGGCGATGGGCCTCATCGACAATCAATGCCTGGTAAGTGTTTTTTGCCACATCGTAAAAGCATCCGCTGCCGGAAAAAAGATTGTTTATGAATGTGCGTTTATAACTGCCCGTCAATTTGGCGGCATATACCTCCCTGGGGGCAGTGTTTTTCGAGACATATTTTGCGACCATTCCTTCTTTTGTCAGTTGGACCAGCAGGTTGACAGCCACTACGCTTTTTCCGGTTCCGGGGCCTCCCTCTACTATCAGGACGTGCTTTCTGTCGTGGGCGTTGGACTCTCTCGCAAGTCGCAATGCTGTCTCGTAGACTACTTTCTGATCATCAAGCAGGACAAATTCCCGGCTGCCGCGAAGCATTGCTGCCAGGGAATCGGCAAGTTGCCGGGAAGGACGGAGGCGTCCTTTGTCAATGAGCCATATGAGGTCGTGTCTGGAGCCGCATTTGATATTCTTCTTTATGAATTCACGGAGTTTTGCAGCATCATTTTTGAGGAACAGCGGCGCCTTCCCGATATATTCAGAGTAGCGGGCATTTGAGATGATGCCGTCATCTGCGTAATTGTGCAGGAAAGCACACGGATTCAGAGCTATATGGCAGGACTCAACCGCTTCGTTGTAGTTCTCCAGCATGAATGCATAGGACCATGCCTGATAGGAAGGATGTATGGTCTCAGTCTCTCCATGCTGGAATCTGGTTACGATTAAATCGGATTTATCCGATATTTGCGCATGCTCCCATTGCTTGAGTTCTATGATCACAATGTTGGACTTTCCGTCAGCATCCGAGCCTGAGATGATGAAGTCAATCCTTTTCGAGGTGAGAGGTATCTGGTATTCAATGGCAATGCTGGAGTTGTCAGGAATATCAGGCGTGTCTATCACCTTGTACATGTGCATCATGGAGTTCTTCCATGACATAACTTCGTTCGGAGATGTATGCCTCCCGAGGTGAACGTAAAAGGCATGGTCAATATCGTCTGCAATAGTGCCGTTGAATACATCATCAACGAATCCTTTCTTGCTGGAGTGATACACTATCATAGTTCATTGTATTTCCGGGCATTGCCCCGCGACTTGTCAACAGGATATTTCAGGGCATTGCGCTCCAGCTTATCCAGAATTATCTCTTTGATATCCAGTTTATATTTATCTGCTATCAGGAAAGCGTAATTCAGAATGTCCGCAAGTTCCTCCTTGACCTTCCCGACATTGACTTCTTCAGGCTTTTTCCATAGATAAAGTTCATTCAGTTCCGCAGCCTCGATCGAGAGGGCCAGCGCAAGGTCTTTGCCGTTATGGAACTGGTCCCAGTCCCTGTCCTCCGTGAACCGGACGATTTTCTCCATTATCTCCTGAATATCTGAATCATTGCTCATAGTCATTCAAATGTAAAATTTCAACCGATTATAAAATTGAAGATGAATTATATATTCTTGGCAAATTTAATAAAAATCACGATTCCTGTCATTTTGCGAAGTACTCTGTCTTTAACCAATAGGCTACACTCTGGTACAGCTGCACTTTTTCCTGGCAATCTTTTCGATGGCATCAACAGCTTTCGTACCACTTCAATCAATGGTATGATTGAACCAACGGAAGAGGATATTTTCACTGTTGCAACAAAGGCAGGCTTGAATAAAAGTGAGGCTGTAGATGTTTATCATAGTATACATAAAATGGTGTCATGCTATAGTCTTTGGCTGACTCATACTATTGTGTCTCTTTATATTTTGTTGCAATTCTATTGTATGGACACAAATCGATTGTCAGCTCTTTGAGCTGTTTATCCGAGAGATGCATATTTTTCAAAAGGTTCAACAGTTCTTCCTGACGTGGCTGTCCCAATGTCATACGATACAAAGCAAGCACCTTGATAAGGCGTTCATATTTATATCGGTCGCGGCTGAGCGGGTAAAGCGGAATAATACGCTCAATGTATTCCAATTTTGCCCGTTGTTCTTCAGTCAGTTCTGCAACAGGAAGACACCAATAAGGAACAATGTCAGAATGTGTACCTTTCAAATTTGAATAGGCCATGTAAAACAGTTCATCCCAAGTAAGATACGTTTCACAGCCATACAATTTTACCACATTTCTGCGAATAGCCAGGCATTTAAAACGGTTGATACGGCCTTCCCGTTGCTCAAGATCCACAGGGTTAGAGGGTAGATTCCAGTGAACAATTTTTCTACTATACCAATGAAAATCAAGACCTTCCTGACCAATAGAGGTCGTGGAAAGCAGGAACGGTCGGAAAGGAGAGTTGAATGCCTTACGGATATTGGTGGTACGTGCGACAGATTTGTCTGTAACTGTTTTATCAATGAACGGGATGGCAAAGTGACAACGCACCAGTTGTTTTTTCTCTTCCTTACCCAAAGAATCAGTGGTGTCTATGCTGAGATTACTTGTGCCGATAATGGCATCTGTAACCACTTGTCCCAGTTTTTTTATCCTTTGTTTGTGCCATATGCAGATATTCGTCAAGTACAGCCTGCAGATTGCCTATCGCACAGTAATCAAGGACCGATTCGTAATAATCTTCATCATTCTTTTTGTTATACATCAGGTCTATCACAGCTGCGCTTTCAGGTTTGTTGAATATTGAGATGATAGCTTTGGCTACCATCTGGGCATCTTCTTCATTGCCAGATTGCCGATAAGCACATACTGCCGGTGAAGCGATGGCAATATCCGTCATCACATCCAATGCATTTGAAGGTACATACAAGCCGGTCAAATCTATCTCAGGTTCTCCATCCAGTATTTTCATGAGCATAAGAATAAGTCTGGCATTGTTTCGCCCTTGCTGTGGAATGGCTCGTATGAGCGTATTCCGTGCAAATTCTTCTTGAATTCTCTGCTTTATGGTTTTCCGGATTGAAGAAAGTTTCTCTCCATAAAATGCGGCAGGAGAGAAAAGACCGGCTAAGGTTCGGCAAGGATACTCCAATAGTCCGTCGGTTCTTAAACGATTCTCACCGTAACGGTTCTTCTTTTGAGAAGTATAACGTATCTCCGGTTCTGTTTTCTTTAACTCTCCAAAAGTATATAACTCCGAATAATATGACATCATGATGGAAATCATTCTTGGTACCATTTCCCACGAAGAGAATAGGATAATCTTGGAGAAGTTGCGGGCTTCATTACTCTCGAACACACCTCCGGCATTATAGTATGGATTGGAGGCAGGAACCCAAAGCAATAACTGTGATTTCTTCTCATGACGTGCGCCAAATACTAGGTCGTGGAGATACTTTAATTTTCCACTGGCTGCAGGAATTGAACGATAATTGTTGATGGCATATCTCGATAGAAGCAGTGCATCCATTTTGCCATATCTAGTTAAATCCGAATGCTGTAAAGCCGAAACAATTCGCTTCTTCAGTTCGTACTTATCCATAAAGGACAGCAAATAAGGCGAAGATTTGACATATTCCATGGGAAGATTACCCAAATTTTCATGATTCAGACAATCCATAAGATGCTGCCCCTCCGCAAAAGAAAGGATATCTTCCGGCATGACTTGCACATCGCATACATGGGAATCATCTATAATGCCACTGTTGAACCGTTCCGTGCGGCACATCACTCCATACAGTGCTTCTTCAGCTTCATTCTTGGCTGCTACAAGCGGTGCCAAATCCACCACATCAGTACGCTTCAGTGCGGCAGAATATGTATGCCATATCAACTTGAAGCGATCGGTTTTATCTTTTGTAGCATACAGGAAGTCCATTACTTTCATAAAGTCCTGATAATGTTCGTCGCTACCATCTGTATTCAACTCTTCAAGGGTAGAATATGGTTTGTAGGGCGTAGCGGAAAGCAACAGAATCTTTGTATTGGATTGCTCGTTGTCGAAGAATTTGTTGGCCAGCATGGACTGCTCGTCATCGCCTTGTTCAAGCAGCGAATTGAAGCGTTGAAACTCGTCCATGATCACCAGGTCCGGATTGAGCATATCTATACTGATTTCTGCGAAAATACGACGCAACTTGTTAATTATGTCCGCCCGCTGACGATTGTTGCAGCCACTCTGTGCATACTCAATCAGTTGATTGATAATACTATCAGAGAGGCTCGCCTGTAACTTTCCATGTATTTCACAAAGATAATTCTCTCCGCATCTTTTGATTTTATCGTTATAAATATGGATAAGTTCCTGCCAGTTTTTTACGTTACAGCTAAGAAAATCACTGATAATTTCCTTATACTCTTTAAATTGAGTCAGCCCGCATAAAATAACATACATCAAGGCACGTTCATTGGCAGTTCCTTGTGCACTGTAAAAACGGAAGGAAGTGGAAGGAGTCAGAGGAATAATTGATTCAGGCATTTCTCCATTCTCGCGTTGTTCTGCTATTCGTTTCTCTGCCAATGTGATATAAAGATGCTGCATTGACAGACGGCTCTCGCTGATGCTCATCCGATTTTCGACCCCTAATTTCTCAATGTTCTGGTCGGCTATGTTGGCATTTGAACAGATATAAACCACCTTAAAGAAGTCATCCTTCTCCTGCTTGTGCCATTCACGGATCAGGTTGATGACTTGTTTGGCTACAAACGTCTTGCCCAGTCCCACTTCGTCGGCGAGCAATACCCGGCGGTGACCTAATTCTTTATAGATGTGCAGGATACGATCTGCAGTGGCACGCTGGAAATCTTTTACTTCCTGACTCATAAGCGTTTGATCTGTTTAATAACGTTTTCAAATGTGTTGTACATATCCATGAAATGGTCCGGGATGACTGTATCGTCCGCTTTTTCTACGATTTGCCGGATAGAAGCGATGCGATCAGGGTCTTTGTAGGCCATTTTCACCATGTCTTCATAAAGCGAGGTACTGATTTGCTGTTCCAGAGAAGACGCGTTGTCATTGGCCAGATCCTTTTCCAGTTGCTGGCTTTCCAATATATACTGCTCCACCTCATCTGTCAGCATGAATGCCAGATAGTTGATGAACTTTCCTTTCGTATTGATAAAGGAACGGAATATCGCTTTGTCCCGTTCATCGGTCGGTATTCCCTCGGTCTGTATCTTTATCAGACGGTTCAAATTCCCAATCCGTATCGTATAGAACTCTGTCAATGAATCCAGTGGTATCTCCCTAAATGTCAGACCGTCGGCCAATACTTGTTCCTTGCCGCCACAACCTAAAGGATAAAGAAAAACAGGCTCCGATGGCATTCTGTTAGTCAAGCATTTTATGGTGACGGTATAGCCTCCGTCGTCAGATACAACTTGTGCCTGCTGAATGGCCGCAATAGCACGACGCAACATCAATTCGTTGGTGACATCCTCTTTTCCACCGTCTTCCTCAGGCACCGAAAGAACCTGCTCGAACATACATTCTTTACTGTCATTGATCAGTTCACTCCGATATTTTTCATACGAAGATTTATAGGGGGCAAACTTCAGGTGCAGTAAAAATTCCACATTTCGACCGAATCCATTCATTGTAGCATTCGTTGAGCCGAGGTACAGATGGTTATAACTAACATTTCCTTCGTTCCGGCGTATGAAATACACTTTCTCGTGCAAATCTACAGCAATATCTTTTTCTACCTTATCGGTCAGTACTTCTTTGGGAGTGTAGACACCGTCTTTAAACAAGTTTATTATCTCTGGTGAAACCGAAGTATGCCGTGTGATTAGTGTCTTTTTAGCACCAGGATTGCAACTGACCATCTTATTCAAAATATTCTTGTTCACGAAGGGGGATATGACCAGCATTTCCGCCGCATGATTCAGCATACTTTGTTCAAAGCACTCTGCATATCCATCATGTCCCGGTATCCCCATAGGGAAAAACTCGTAATCCTCAAAGGGAGAGTCGGCAAGGTCAAATCGTTCAATGTAATCGAAATCATTGCAGAGCGAACGCATATTTTTACGGATGGTACGGTTATCAGCTTTGGTGATCAACCATGTGAGAAAGTCCAAAAGCGGTGCATGCTTGACTTGTGCTTTTCGGGTAGCCGGTTTAGCGCCGATTGTACCTATAAGTTCACATACAACGTCCAGGTCGTTGGAGCCGGTTAGGTTACGGGAAAGGACAATCAGTTTGATCTGCTGAGTACCTGTGTCGTGATTCGTTTCTTTGATAATCCATACCTTGGGATGAAAATTGACGAAACCACCCCTTTTTGCTTGCAGTGTTACCTGTACAACGCTCTGCTCTAGTAGCGAATATATTTTGGAATTGGACTGCGGTACTGCGATACATCCGGCATTGCAGAAAACAGCAAACTTGCCTGCCGATTGATTGACAGTCTCCAATATCAGATGAGGAGAACGCATAGCCGTCTCCGTCAAATCGGTCATCGTGCCCAACATAAATGGCACCGACAATAAAGATGGCATGTCCAGACTGTAGGTGGTGCAAACCGCATAGTCAATTACAAAACCATCGCTTTGCAACACATCCGTATAGACAATATCATTCCATAACGCATCAGCCATTGATAGCCTCCTTTCTTAATTCCTCGGCAAAGGTCTTTACCGTTTCCCATCGGTAGGTTAGTTTATAATAGTGTATGCGGTTCTTCTTGTCGTAAATATATGCAGGATTTCCAATTTTTCGACGATTTCCCTTTACTCTTCGTTCACGGTTGATTATCAACTGATCCAAACCTCCATCTTCTTTAATATCATTGGCTGCAATACGTTCCGCAACCTCTTTGCAGAACCATTTTCCGCTGTTCTCCCGTATGCTTACAGCATTCAGCACTTCGCCCATATCCGTACCACTATTCCGGTATTCTTCGAGTTTCTCCTGAAATTCGATCCGCATTTCTTCATCCTGGTATTGCGAATAAATATAGTTATAGCGGATATGCACCATATACATGAAATCAGCGAAACGCTTTGCCAGGTCATGCAATTTCCCAATTTCCTGCGGCAATTGGCGGAATGGAATCTGCTCAAACTTATCGGCTATCGCAAAGTCAGGATTATCCACGATGTAACGTAATAAGGTTCCTTGACATGCTTCTGCGTTCAGTATGTGCTCCACAATGAAGTTTTTATCCTCTAAGGTCAGGTCTAATGCGCATTTTTGTGTAAAATCATAATCCACATTGGGGAAAGAGCAGAACTGCAACAAGCCTACCTTGTCATCCGCATCGTCATTCGTATCTTCGTCATCGGTCTTGGTCACCTTGGGAGCGTTATGCAAAGTCTTTGATGTATAATAAATCAGTTCATACAACTGTGGGCTGCGTAAGATGCCAAAGGTCTGTAACCCAGAATTGTAGATATATGCCGGATCATATTTTACATAATTGTTTCCACTTTTACCGATCATCTCACTTCCGGTAATGCCTCGCTTGTCCGTACTGCCTTCGTAGAGATTCTTTGTCATGATGCGTTCCAGCCGGATAATTTCCGTTTTCACCTCTGACAAACGGTTGTATCGTTTTTCAGTAGCCTTACGATAGAGTTGCGGCATGAGCGAGAAATATTTCATGTGCTTTTGCAGGGTAGATATCCCGGGGAACATACGGTCTGCGAAGGCGTCACGGATACGACCAATGCCGAGTTCGTCGAGTGCTACAGATTCCGAGGTCATTTTCAATACCTGCATGACCCGTGTCAGTTCCTCTCTATTGCTATGTATATATCCTAATTTCATAAAATCTTATTTTTATGGAAATCAGAAGAAAACCATTTTCGGTCGGATTGCCTCAATCATCTTTTGCGGCACCTCACACTCCCGGGCGATCTCCGGCCATCTGGATGCCGCCTGGCAAACCTCGTCGATAATCAGTGCGGCATTCTTGATGTTGTTATTGGCCGCGCATTCGAGCAGGTCGTCTTTGGTTATGCCGCTGAATTTGCCGTTTATCGACATCTGGTGGGCCGAGGTCCACTGGCCGTCGGGATTGTAGGCGTAGCCCATATCATAGGCCGGAGAAAGGCGCCATTTTCCGCCTCTGTCCATCAGGAAGGAGATGTTCTTCGTGTGGTCGTCCTGGTTGCGCACCACGACATTGAACACCATTCTACGGAACATCTCCTGCGCCTCCTTGTAGGTGAGCCGCAGTCCGCGCATCACAGCGAATGCCTGTTCGTAGAAGTAGGCTCTAAGCAGCCTATAGTCGAAATGTGCAAGGGCGCAGAGTGTTTGCATATGCACTTTTTCCCCATTAATCCGGTCGAACCTCTTTGTTAGGAAATGTGCTCTTCCATTCTCTTCAATCAGCGAGCATTCTGTCATTTCGATGCCGCATTCCTTCACAAGACGTGAGAAAGAGTACTCCAGTCGGCCGAAGTTTTCAGTCTCCCGGAATCCGGCTGTGGCTGATACGCCGTCCAGTTTGATGATATAGTAGTCGAACCCGACGGGCGCCTCGACCTGTCCCGAACGGATCTCCCCAGTTTCTTTGTTGTAGGCAATAATTGCCTTGGCCCGTTGTCCGCCGGCAGAAGTACCGAGGCGCAGAATCTCCGCAATAGCCGCCTTCTTGTCGGAACTGATGTTCACGTTGAAGCTTGATTTGTCGGCAAGGGCTTCTCTGGCCACATTCACCAAAGCATCGACCTCTATCCGGATATCCGTATCGACTGCGTCGATGGCCGGCTCAAACTCAAGGGCGCCCATGCAGCGTTTGCCAAGAAAGCAAAGCGCCTCGATCGAATTGCCGCTTGTCCTGCCCGTCAGGGCCAGCCATCTCTCAAAAAGAGCCCGACCGTATGTATCCGGCAGGGAGTCCGCCAACATTCCGGGCAGGCCTTTAAAGGTCGTTTCGTCGAGATCTCCGAAACTGTACACTCGTCCCTCCCTTACGGGCATCATCAGCGGCGAAGGCTCTATTCCCTGCCGCACAAAGCCCGGATCATACTCGAACTGCGCGACTTCATATTTTTGATCCCAGCGCACCGAACCAATGGGCTGGCCATATAGATTGACACGGGCGACGTCTACCATTCCGAATCCTCCTTATTCTCTTTTGTGTAACCTTTGGATGCCCGCTTGCGCTTGGGCTTGCTTGCTTTGCTGGCCAACTCGTAGTATTCATTCGGGCTCAACTGCTCCTCCTCGACGAGCGGGACGAAGATGTCGAGCTTGCCAAGGGTGCGCAGGACGCGGATCAATGACTCGAAGTTTTTCACCTCCCCGTCTTCCATACGCTTTATGGTAGAAATGGAAACACCGCTCTTGTCTGCCAGCTCGGCCTGTGACATGTTCTGCTTCAGGCGTACCGTTTTTATTTTGGTAGCAATCCTGTTGCACAGCTCGGTGTCTGTCAGTATGTATATATTGCTTAACATATCAAATTTGATATTTATCGCAACAAATATAAGAATAAAAGTTCATGGATGAAACTTTATTAGAGATGATTTAGGCACCTTTGCGCAAAACTAAAGACCAGTTGCTTCTTAAAAACATCCTTTTATCATTTATTCATGGTTAAACTTTGTTGGCTTGTATATAATTACGTTGCTCATAAGTACCTATTTTTGTTAAAATTACACATAAGATAGAATTTTCTTTGATGTTTATATGCCTTGCTTTTCTTGTATAAAACTCAAAACATCTACCATAGAAGAAAATTTCTGAGAATGCTTATTATCTCGACCATATTCATCTATAGTATTCCACTCGATTGTCCATGGCTCAATTTCTTTATCACGAGACCAATGATAAACATAGTAGTTGTTGACTTTGGTGTATGCATCATCCTCTCCTGATTTTACAGAATTATAGCTAATATCTATATCACCATTCTCAATTTGAACATTATAAACCTGTTTTAACTCTTCATATAATGCAAGTGTTTCTAATTCAGAATGGTAATGATTTCGTTGACTGGCATGATAAATTAAAATATTGTTATTGTCAAACGCAATGAAACCTTGTTTTGAACGGCGCATTATGGATGTTCCATATTTTCCGAGCAAGATCTTTTTCCAATTGGAATCACCTTGATATGCATTCCCAATCGCATTTAATGATTCAAGAGTTTTTTGTTCAGTTGAGATATCATATATAGGGTCATTAATGATTTTCTTTATGCATTTTAATGCTTCCATATTAGTTTTTTCATCTACGCGGAAAAGTCGTTTCCAAGAATAATCTCTGTGTCCGGGGCGATTATAGAAATTCTTTCTCCAGCTGGATAGCCATGGCATATAATCTCCTTTAGCGAGCATTGCTTTCACCATAGCATATTGTTTGACAATCTCGGAGTCTGCATTACCGATGTAAGTAAAAAGAGGCAAATTAATTTCTATCCAATCATTATATTCCTTAGCTGTGATAGTGTCACTCAACTCTCGGCTCTGAAATATATCCTTATAAACTCCAGCTAAATACATAGTTATGCCAATCTGACCGTTAAGGTAGCTATGCTTCTCTACCATATCAAGGGAAACTCTCCATTCCGGACTCAACAGTCTTAGTTTCGCTTTGTCGATTTCTTCATTCCATTGATACGAAGCATAGAAATCAATCGAATGGCCTTCTTGTGATTCCAGCCATTTATCCAATGATACACCTTTCTCAGTATAGTCATTCTTATACGAGTTGAGTAAGGTTTCCACGCCTTTCAATGCTTTTACAATATCTTCGGTATTATCAATGGATGTCGCTTCTACTAAGTTATGAATCAATCTCATCCATGCAGTTAATTCATCTGAGGATGTGTCCGGAAAACATTTCTTATATTTTAAATAAGCGTGTAATTTCAGACGTGTATCATAAGTCAATTGTTCGTCGCCATTGATGTTTTTCCCATGTAATATCCATTGCCGTATGGCAGAGGATATATCAAACCAATAAATATCATATTCAGGAATGACGGCAGTAGCGTTGAGTAGATTATTGTTTGGATTGAACAATATGTTAAGATCGCTAATAAGACGTTTCAACAAAATAGCATTGAATTTAATTCCTTTTTTTTCGTACCAATTATGTGCAAAGATTAAGTGCTGGCCATTAGCTTCGAATATTTGATCCAAATCACTGGTAGCTTTGATATCGGTAGTCAAAACACTTTCATTAGCAATGAGGATTCGTAATGCTCGTTCTAGAAAAATATCAATATTTTTGGTATTTTCTTTTCTATACTTCCACAGGACATCGGACCAAACCACATCGATATTCGATTTGAAATTTTTTTGGCTTTCAAAGTCAAACTCCTTTTCAACATCTTCTATCAGTTTGCTTTTGAATATTTCAAAAGGAGTAAGAGGCAGTCCACGAGCATTCATTTTGATGTATAGATCGTCAATATCATGAAAACCGTTCAACGACATAAATTGGAACACAATAGGTTTCCTCATTTGGTCGAATAGGCTATTTCCGGCTTCAATCACAGATGTATATTTAGTTTCCTTAGTATCATAAAATTGCGCATCTATCTCATCTAGCATAGTGAGCATACCGCTAATTGTTGGGTCGTCCGTCCAGTTAGTAAACCACCAACCTTCATCCTTAATAATTTTACTAGGCTTTGGTTTTGTATTTTCCTCTTCTTTTTTCTGGAGCATGTCTGGTGTTAGCAGTTTTCCTGCATTTTCCAATAACTTCTTACAGAAACGGGCAGATGAGTCCCTGGTTTCGTAGTTAAAGACAAATGTGCTAATTTGTTCACTTCTACCAGTCATACAACCCAAATAAAGATGCATTAACCAAAGTGTCGTCAGACGTTGCTGTCCATCCAACGGAATAAAGAATTTATCCGTTCCATAGCCATAGATAAAGTCAAGACTATGAGAAGTTCCATCCAACAGATAGTCTTTTAGTTCTTCTACAAAATCCTTGCGGATTTTGGTTGCAGTCGCAGTAGTTCGGCCTTGAGCATAATCTCGTTGAATGGCTGGAATCAATATGCTATAGCCAAAAGTTTCAAATATATCGATAAATGAGATTTCTTGAGAAGTCATATTATTTATTTGATTTATAATTGAAAGGTCATTAGTGTCCGGTAAAAAATCGCAAAAGTTTTTTGAAAATATTGAAGTATAGGTAATTACAAGGATGGGACGAGCGCGCCGATTTGAATTTATCTTTGCCAGACTATCGTAGAATGGCACATGAATAAAGGAAAATACGTGTTCTCACAGCTTTTAGATTTCCTTGATAAGGATGTATTTTTAAGAATATCAAACAAATACAATGGAAATCGGTATGTCAAGTCTTTCACCTGCTGGAATCAGCTGGCAGTCATTATGTTCGGGCAGCTGTCCAACCGTGAGAGCCTCAGAGACTTAGTTCTTGCGACACAGGCGCACGCAAACAAGGCTTTTCATCATGGCTTCGGGAAATACGCCTCTAAAAGCACTCTTGCAGATGCCAACACCAAACGCGATTATCGTATCTTCGAGGAGTTCGCCTACAGAGTTATGGCAGAAGCCCAGAAGTGTCGGGCGGTCGAGATATTCAAGCTCGGAGGAAAGGTGTATGCCTTTGACTCCACTACGATTGACCTGTGTCTAAGCGTCTTTGAGTGGGCTTTGTTCCGGAAGAAGAAAGGAGGAGTCAAGATACATACACTTTATGATATTGAGACCCAGATACCGACGTTCTTCCATATCACGCCCGCCAGGCTGCATGATACAAAAGCGATGGATGCCATTCCATACGAGGAGAACTCGTTCTACATCTTCGACCGCGCATACAATGACTTCGGAAGGCTCTTCACCATAAACAGTGTCGGGGCATACTTCGTGGTCAGGGGCAAGAAGAACAACTACTTCAGGCCGATGAGGTGGAAGCGCAGGCTGCCGTCCGGTGTGCTCTCCGATGCCATAGGATACATGGACGGACAGCTGGCAATGAGCAAATATCCGGAGAAGATAAGGCGAATCATCTACCTTGACTCCGAATCGGACAGGAAGTTCATCTTCTTTACCAATGCCCTGGACATCAACTCATTGAAAGTGGCGGAACTGTATCACAACAGATGGCAGATAGAGCTGTTCTTCAAATGGCTGAAGCAGCATCTGAAGATTAAAAAATTCTGGGGCGAGACCGAGAATGCCGTAAGAATCCAAATTTACACTGCCATAACCACCTATTGTATGATAGCGATTGTGCAGAAAAAGATGAGTATCGAACGGTCAATCTACGAGGTGCTCCAACTTGTAAGCATCTCACTTACAGAAACTATCTGCCTAAAAGACCTCTTTGCAAAACCTAACTGCAATATTGTCAATGAACTGGATGGTTCTACCGAACCTACTTTGTTTTAATTGTTAAACTTTTTAATAACTAGTCCGGAATTCTACCGGACACGAGTGATATTATTTATTTGATTTATAATTGAAAGGTAGTGAAAGTTGAATATATGGACTTAATACTGATTTCAAATCTTCCCAATAAGACTTTGCATCAGTTTTCGACCAATAAAGTATTTGATCACTTTTTCTAGAATAGGCCTTTTCAAAAACATTTCGGGTTCCTATTGGTGTATAGACATCGAACTCATCCTGCAAGATGCGGCGACGTTTCACCGGAAATATATGATTGCCATAGCTCCGATTCGTCCCTGCATTCAGGAGAACAAAATTCCATATAAAATCTTTTTCCTCTCTTATAGTTTTCCCATCAAGCAAGGTCACCGAGCCAAATTCATCTTCATCACTTTTAAAATGTTCTTGTACTGATTCATACAATTTAGCAATGTCCGTTTCTTCATCTTCCTGAATATCATTTTCCGAAGGCTTATCGCCCTGAATATCCACATTCAAAATTCGAAGAGCTCTCTCACAAAGATTCTTTTCTTGTTCATCGACTGGATAGGTTTCGTAATCAATAAAATACCCCCTTTCATCATCTATTGCAGGTTGAATACCTACAATAAGTTCAATTATGTCGGCTGCTAATTGTTTGGCTTTCTTATCATCTGCAGAGAAGTCGGTATGTGATGCTACGTGTTCCTGATCCCATCCTTTATTTTTATAGATTTCTTTGTAGTCGGCAAAAGAGAAACGGGCATTATCTGAAATTCTACGGTCTTCAAGTAAAATGTTATAAAAGAATAGAACTTCAGACATTTGAGCCTTTCCATGGAATAATTGCTGACTTTTTATTTTTTGCAGTTCTTCCCGGATGATACTATTTAGAATTTCTATTCGTTCAGAATGCTTCTTTCCATCAAGCTTGCTCCGTAACGAAAGCACGTCTTCACTCGCCACATATTCAAGAATGAAACCTACACGATGATATACTGGTTTGTAATTGTACCATTCATTCAACGTGTCGAATAATTCTTTCACTTCTGTCCACTTTTGGCGGACCCATTCAGCCTTCCCTTTTTGCCCGGCTAGATTGGTATACATCATCTGTCGATAAGAGTCTAAATACTTGTTAAAGGTATAGGCCGTGGTATCACGATGCGACTCATCTTTCTTCTGTAACAAATCGAATAAGTATTCTATATGAGTGTCATAAGCAAAAGGGTGACGAGAACGATAGATAAATCCCCAAAATTCCTTATTCTGCAATCTGTTCTCCATGGAGTCCCATTCCAAAGCTAACGACTTGACATAAGCCAGATCATTGGCAGCCCAATTGCCATTCTGAACAAACAAAGCCTTGATCAGTTCGGCATTGTTCAGCCCAATTTTACCAGCATTCAGTCGGTCAAAAATATCTGTATTCGTGCCTGCGGATTCTGTTGGGTAATACCAAATAAACCGTGTCCCTCTTCGAAGAACTTTGCCAAAATCTGCTATCTGGTCTTCATCCCAATCTTTCATCTTATTATAGGCTGTTGTGAAAACTTCGGCAAAATGAAAGTAATCGCAATTCGCATCTACAAATTCTTTCATGCAAGATGAATCATTTTCAATGATTTTATTCAGATGGGGCAGCCATACACTACTATCTTCGCGAGTTTCGTATTGTATGGAGTAAACATTAGGACAAGCTTTTACTTCTGATGGGACATCTCCTTCAAGGACTCGTTTGCGTAGATACAATGCTTGTAAAAGAAGGAGAATAGTAGTCAAGCGTTGCTGGCCGTCTATAACTTCCAGACCCTCCACATTTACTATTTGATTACCCTTTTCTTTTTGTATGATTTGTTCCTTCACCACTAAAGGTTGAAGACAGTAAAACTTGTTTTGGTCACTACTATAATGATATTTCTCGAATTCCTCTAAGTCTTCAATTAGTTGAATTACTTGATCTGCACCCCATCTATAACCTCGTTGATACGATGGGACGTAGAAATTAAAATCTGACGATATTAGCTCCGATATTGGGACTAAATCTAAAGGTTTAAATTGCTTCATATTATATACTTTGCAAGACTTATGAATATTAAGAATCTGTTTAAATTTATTTATAATTGGTTGTAAATCAGCAAGTTGATTGGAATATTTTCGTGACTTTGTGGTTATCAAGACATTAAAGTTGCGCATAAGTACCCAACCAACCTGACTGATAAACAGTGGCAAGTTATAAAAAATATG
>OJOA01000027.1_pt1 | contig 94266 bp, 96 predicted proteins | sample 1597991 | NCBI WGS metagenome assembly OJOA01 (sample SAMN01915207, study PRJEB22387) | human gut metagenome | isolation source: stool | host: Homo sapiens | place: USA | reverse complement strand
AGTGCTACTATGGTTAATGGTGTTGCCTTATTACCTGATGGAAGAGTGATTGACAGAAATACAGGGGCATATATTGAAGGAAGTAAAGCAGAAGAACTCAAAAGGAGACTGGAGAATAGAAGAATATCTGTTACTGATAGTAAGAAAGTAATTGATTCTATAGCAGAAAACCAGTCTAAAGTAGATAAAGGAAGAACTGATAGTGACTACTACTATATCCTTGAAGATGATGAACAATATCATCCCTATGACAGGGTACATTCAAGAATAGGAAGTAACTGGATAGAATCTCCTAAGCAGACAGAGACTTTAAAGAATATTGACCTTAAGCTCATAGATAATATAGGTAATATTAACTCCTTTAATAACTACCTTGACGGCTTATCTAAGACCTATAATACAGATCTTAGTGCTTATAAAGGAAAAACTGATGTAAGAAGCAGGAATACCATAGTCAATATTATCAGGGACAGTATGAATAAAACTAAGTCCCAGAGGGCTCTTGAGGCAGGGAGTGCAGTGGATAGTGTAGTAAGGGCATTCTTCACTTCCAATGAAATGCCTGTCAGACCCTCAAATGTTACTGAGGAGGCTTTTAATAACCTCATAGATTCACTTACAGAACTCAAGAGTAATATTGAATTAAGAGGTGAAACTTTCATCACTAATAATGTAGTAGTATTTCAGAAATACTCAGATGGAAGCAGGGTAGCAGGGGAACTTGATATATTATCTGTAGACAGTGATGGTAACTTCAAAATATATGATATAAAGACAGGTAGATATAGCTTCTATGACTTTGTAGACAGATTTGGACATAAAGTAAATTACTTTACCAATAAGTCTGCTACTCAGGTAATGAGTCAGAAAGATTATTATACCAAGCAATTAAGTGCCTATAAAAACCTGTTTGAGTCACAGTACCATACTCCTATCAGTACCTTAGCTATACTTCCATTTGTATTGGAGTATAATAAGGAGAATAATGTAAGTAAGGTAACCAGGGAGAAAGGTATAAGATTAACCTATGATCCTGGAGTTAATGTTCCATTAGCTGGTTATGTTCAGAAACCTCCTATCAGAAGTGAAGTCAGAAAAAGGCCCTCTTCTGTATTATCTAAAAAAGTGATTACTCCAAGTGACCTGGGATTTGGTGACAGAAATGATAAATATAAGAGGCTGGGAGAAGTAAAATCTACAGAATCTGTTACAACAGATAAGGGGGTTAAAGTGTCTGTTACTTACTATGAAAAGGGCACAGTAAAGAAGGTTGAGAAAGGAAGTTCTTATATAGAACAAGCCTATGATGAAAATAATAAACCTGTAGGTGAACCTGCTTTTGATGTTCCAGTAGGAACAAATCCTTTATCTGAATTTGTAAAGTCTGATTCTAAGGGTTTATATATGTCTGATGAAGATATATTAAATGCCTTTAAGAAGTATGAGGTGGATGCCCCATTGCAAATACAGGAAACTTCACCTATCTTTGAGCCTTCATTGGAGACCCAACCTTATATAAATAATCTGCTTCCTGAGTATTCATTGGAAGATAGCAGACCTGGGTTCTACTTAATGGATAATAAGTTGCACTCAGGGTATCTCTCTTATGTAGGAGATATAGAAGGGGTTAATGTATGGATGACTAAAGTCCCTATCATGAGTGATGATTATGGCAAAGGTACACCACATCCTGCATTAAATGATTTCTATGCAGTATTTGAAAATGGGGTTACATTCAAGTTAATAAAGAATGCCCTCCTCTCTTATTCCGAGAAAGAAGCTAAAGAACAAATTAAGAGACTCTTATCTGGTAATCCTAACAGGATGAAATCTTTGGCCAGTGAAGATACTATCATAATGAATATATCTCATGAACCTGTGGAGATAGATACTCCTGTTACACCTGCTACTATAAACCAGTCAATAGGAGGAGCAGCAGGAACTATAGCTAAGGAACAAGCTATAAGTGTTGTAGATGATGAGTTTGAAGATGAGTTTGTACTGAGAAAAGTAGATAGTGACTCAAGACCTGTATGGGATAGTAAAAAAGAACTGGAATGGATTAAGAGAGTACTGCCTCAGTTAAGTGACAATGAGAGGTTAAAAGTCACCAAAGGATTAATAAAAGTAGGAAGGACAGGGGCCTTAGCATGGGGTCAGTTTAGTGATGGTATCATTACACTTAGTGATATAGCTGCTGAAGGAACTACATATCATGAGGCTTTCCATGCAGTATTTCAGTTATTGACAAGTCCTGAGGAGAGAGAGGCTTTACTAGGGGAAGCCAGGAGCAGCTATGGGGATTTAAGTAATATAGAACTGGAGGAAAGAATGGCTGAAGGGTTCAGGGAATATGTAATGAGCAAAGACCATCAAAATCTTGGATCTAAGCTACTAAACTTCTTTAAGGAACTAATTGCTAAGATAACTAACTGGAAGGCTCTTAAACCCTCCCTGATACAGTATTACAGGAATATTAATGAAGGACACTATAATAATTCCAACTATACAGTACCCAGCCTGTATGAAGGAGCTAAAGATAGTGTTGAAGATTTCAGTAACCTGAATACTGAAGTTAGAGAAGCTTTGGAGAATAAAGGATGGACAGCAGAACAATGGTCTAGGATCTCTGACTCAGAGAAGAAACAGGCTATAAGGTGTATTTCCTAGACTTCAGGCAGAAATTTTTTATTAGGGTAAGGTCAATAACCTTACCCTATTTTTCTTTTCTCACTCGTCCTTGAGCATTTTTATGAGAAGTATTATCATTACTGCTATGAATAATAGGCAGACAGCACTAATTAAACCAGCAAATATATAATTTATTATCTCCATTTCATGTAAGTTATTTATTAATTTTACTATTATATACTACCAAAGGCACGTACCATTGCTATAGATTTATATGCATAAAACAAACACTCTTTAAGTAGACCTTTAATATTCATCATAACCAGATCATCCTCTGATATATACATTACTGAATCCTTTGTGATAGAGAGATAGTACTTTATATTACCTACTTCAATATACTCAGGAAGATTATCCAGAAAATATGTTACATCATAAGCAAATTCTACAAACTCATAGTTATCTTTAATACACCGGTCATCATTTAATTCAATATCCCAGTGTTCACCATCATGGCTTACCCAGCAGAAATAAGCTGAACTGAGGTCCTCACCTAAATCCTTAAAGACCTGCATGTTCTCCCTGCTGACTATGTTATTATTTATAAATCCCATATTGCTTTAGTTAAAAAAAAAGAGTAGTATTTCTACTACTCTTTGTGATTATTGTTTATAGAAAGGTATTTGGTCCTCAATATGTATAGCTCTCATTGCAGTATTATACATAGGAGCCAGTGGTGATTTAAGGAATGCCTGTTGTGCCTTAGACTTACCTTCATAGGGACCTGATTGCAATATAGCATCTTCCCCATTAAACAACTCATAGTTCCATGGACTTATAAGATCAAGAAGGTTCATAGCCTTCTCTGCTGTATTAATACCAGCAGCAGGGGACTTAAGGATCTTCAATCCTTCTGTAAGCATAGTAGTAGAAGGTAATAAAGCACCTAATTCAGTATATAGTCTTCTTAGCTGATATTCTATCATCTTTGCCAACCAAGGTCTGCTCCTGTCATCATCCCAGTCTATGAATCCAATAAGTGCTACTACAGTAAGGAAATGTGCAACTTCAGTCAATGCTCTGGTTACATTAGCCTTCTCAGTAGTAGTCATTTCTCCCCATCTTGATGCTATATCAAACTGGGCCTTCCTGAGGTCATTCATTAATGCCAGCATAAATCTACCTGTAGTATTATAGTACCCTTCAGTCCATGCTTCAAGGTCAAAATTATAACTGACAGATTTAAATCTCCTGTTCAGTGATGGTTTAATCCATTTTCTGAACATTATAGCCAGTCTGCCTACAGCTAACCTTTGAAATGCACTTCTGTCAAGTTTATTATAAATACCATGCATTCTTTGGTTAATAGCCTTAGCCTTATTGGTAAATTTAATAATATCATTCTGTGTAAATGCACTCCCATCAGCTTTAGTATATCCCTTTTTTAAGACCAGTTTAGCCCCAAGCTTCTTATTTGAGGGATCAATATACCTCACCTCCATAGCATCCCAAAGACTTACTATTTTACCATCAGGAGACTTCATTTTATAAGCATTTGCCAGTGCTAAAGAGGTTCTGTTCTGCATCCAGTGCTCACCTGCATTATTTAGTACAAACAATGCAGATGTCCCAAACATCCTGCTGAACCATGTCTTCCTGTCAAAGTTAACTTCCCTTACTTCAGTCTCATATTCCTGCATCACATTGAAGAGTTCATCCCATAAGTACATCTTATTGGTCTTTACCCTGTCTCCTATCTGGGCAAGGAAATCAGGCATAGCCTTTGCATATATTTTATCTGCTGCTATAGTATCTTTTTCATTAAAGAACTCCCCTGCAAAAGACTCAATTCTCATCATCACTTTACCTGTAGCAACATTGGATACTCCTGATAACAGGTTTAATGCAAGATTATTGAGGGAAGTCATCCTGTTAACAAGGTTAGCCAGTTTAGCTTTATCATACTTACCCCAACTGCCTTCATCTGCCATGTATCTTCCATACACCTGCATCTCAAAGAAATCATTAAGCCTTTCAAGGAATCTGGTCTTATCTCCTCTTCTAGTAAGTACTTTCTCTATTCTTCTTCCCATCACCTTAAAGCTTTCTGCTAAAGGAGAACCAGCTTCAGTTTGTACAACTTCCCTTTCTCTAAGAAGATCCCTGCCCACTTCAAGAACATCAACAATTTTATTCATCTCATTGAAGTCAGTAGCCATAGAAGCATATGCTGTAAGGGTAGATACTATATCTGTGGATATATCATTGGCACTCTCTCCTTTTCTAAGCTTGGTAAAGTATATAGGCAATAACTGTACCTCCCTGTTTTCAAAATCCACAATACCAGATTTAGTACCAAAGTCAGAGTCATCTGCCCTTCTTACTACCTCATCCTTCATAGATTCCCAAACCTCCTTAACAGCAGAACTCACATCACTGGAAGACTTAATTCTCTCAAGAAGATCTTTTCTTATCTTAACAGCACTATTCAGGGTAGTATAGTTCTCAGGAAGTAATGCATCCAGATCTGCTTTAATTTCCATAATTGAATTATAGAATTCTCTCTGGGCACTATTGAGGGCTTTAAATTCCTTACTTTCATACATGGATAGTTTAGGTCTTTTGACACCATTTACTACCTCCATATTGGCTTCAAACCACTCTTTTCTCTCCTTATTATAGTTAATCAGGTCTTCTCCTACAGGATTTCTCCCATACTTATCATTAAGTCTGGCATACATCTCTCTCATTCTCTCCCTGAACATAGCATGGTTAATCTGGGAAATGTAGTTACCACTCTTATTCCCTTTGCTATCTTTCTCAAACATCCACTCAGTATCTTTTATCCCTACCTGTTCAAGTTTTATAGCAGCAGCCTGCAATGCTTTCTTTATTCTTATGGTCTCCAGTCTTGCCTTTTCCTTACTCTTTTTAACAGCTTGATCCATAAGTTTGAGCATATAGTCAGAACTGTCTGCCATACTATCCAGCCATCTGTCAAAGAAGGAAATATCCTTTTCAGCTACCTTTATAAGTTCCTCTGCCTTCAGCTCTTTGCCCTGATACTTACCAAAGGGAACCACAAGTTTGTCACCAAGGAAAGGCTTAATGAAATCCACAAACAGGGGCATGGATACCTTATTATAATCTATAAACAGGTCACTTAGCAGATTATTAATATTATCTACTACTATCCTTACCCTTTCCCCATATCTGTTATCAGCCTCCATCTCCTCATCTCTGAGGGCTTCCCTGACATTATCATTTATCCTCTTGTAACTATATAGATAGTTCCTTATATCCCTAAGTACAGCAGCCCTTTCATTGACTTTAGAAGCAGGAGTGCTCCTTAATGCTATAAGTCTGTCCTTTACCTTCTTTAGCTCATTAAGGGCATTCTCAGAATACAGGTATATACCCTCTATAGCATTATTCTCCTCCAGTTCAAGTTCCAATCTTTCTATTAATAACTTCTGATTAGCAGTAAACTGGCTGCTGGCACTTCTCTTTTCATAAATCTTAAGTCTCTTGGATTCATTATCCATGATGTCCTTAAGTAACTTATTATCCCTGTCTACCCTCTCCTTAGTACTATAGTAAAGATCAGAAGATGTAATGTTTTCCACATCTATAGCTTCATCAAGCTGTCCTGTAAGTATATCACCTGCCAGTGAAGCAAAGTCACTGTCTGCCCTTAGGAGAGCCTTTTGTATCTGACTGGCACTTATACCCCTTAGAAAATTCTTTACTGCCTCTATGACTCTTTCAAGGAGGTTTTTATATCCTGATGAAGGTATATCCTCCTGTAGTAGCAGGTGCTTGGCTAATAATTTACCAGCAGCTTCTTTAGCTAGTTTAGCCTCATTACCTTCATATAAAAGACTATAAGTATTATACTCTTCACCAAGGATTTCTGCTGTCAGTCCATTATTAGCCAGATTATTAACCAACCTGTTTATTAGTGGATTATCCCCCATGGCTTCAATAGCAAAGTGTGCAAATTCCTCAGGTAAAGCCTTCTCACCTTTTACACCATCAGCAAGTCTTATCAACTCAATGATACCTGTAGCAGCATCCCTTGCCTGACTAAAGTCTGTGACTCCTGCAACTCCTCTTCTTTCTTCAAGGTCTGTCAGGGCTCCTATAGCTATACCATTAGCTGCCAGAATCTCTTTTAACCTGGTATTAAGTTTATAGTTATACTCCATATTATCAGAAGTAATACTATTCATTTTATTTCTTGCCTTGACAGATAAGCTGAGGAAAGTCCTATGGCTTTCATTATCCTGGACTTTGTCCACAATAGCCACATAATCCCTCCTATACTCTGATTGGGTATTAAACTGGATAGCCTTTTGGGTAAGCATATCATAATTTTTCCCATCATAAGTATATAACTTCATTTTGCCCTGCTTATTGTAATACCCTATATCCTTATTGAGTTTCCTTAATACTTTACCATTTTCAATAGCATCACTAAGATTAGTTTTCTCAAGAAGGCTGGCTAAGGTAGGCTCCCCATTCTCATCTAAGGTTAACTTTGGATTCCAGGTGTTAATAAAGAAACTACTTTTAGTCCTGAGGTAATGTTTTGTTGCCTCTTCTCTGGTGGTAAGGGAAAGCAGGTCTTTAAATAACCTGCTTTCTACTTCTTCACCTTTTTTATTAAGTACAGTTGGAATACCTGTACCTGCTAAACATTTTTCTGCCATATACTATAATTCAAATACATCAGGAGCCAAGCACAAAGGATTGTTACTAGCATCCCTGTAATCAAGGTTAGGTTCTATAGAGAGTATATCATTACTCTTACCATTATTAACTTCAGGAGATTCATTATACACTTGTTGAAAGGCCTCAGTTGCTATCTCTTTAGTGGATACAAAGTCTTTAAAATCAAAAGCAGGTATATCATCATAATCTATATCAGCCTCTTCATAGGAAGTAGTATCTACAGATTGATAATTCCTGTCATTCTTTGATATAACAGATTTGAGTTCACTGACATCCTTACCATATTCATACTCTATAAAACTATTCTTAAATCCAAGAGGATCTATTCTGTTATAGGTAGCTGTGTTAATTAACTGGCTGCTTATCTCTCCTTTCCTGTAATATATATTGTTGCCTGATTTATCCCTTCTGGTAATATAATTAAACAGGTCATATATAGTATTACCATCTTCATCCTCACCAAGGACTTCCCTGATTGCCTTCCTGTCTGATATGTTGGATTTACTATCTATAGTTATAGTGATCTGGTCAAGGGGTTTCCCATCCTTATCCTCAAACCTTATAGAAGAATCCTTAGGTATCTCAGGAACAAGCTGTCTGTTATCAAGGTGATTATAGACATATTGGTCTATAAACTGTGTATAATCATCAGGAGTAGTAAGAAGACTTCTCAGGGTACTTATATAATCAGGTACAGTCTGTCTTATTATTACTGAAGCTAAATGTATAAAGGTATTAGGACCAAAAGCAAAACCATTTCTATAATAGCTGTACCTTAATAAATTAAGTGCTAAAGACTGTGCTTCTTCACCCATATATAACAGGTTAGTCCAATCTCTTGAGTACTTCTCCCTTAATAAAGGAGTTAACTGACCTACATTCCTGAATACTATAGTATCTACCGGATTAGTTCTGTTAGCCTTCTGTACAGATAATCTCTTTATAAACTCAAGCTCTGCTATATCTGCATTTTCTCCTACTACTTTAAGGAAGTAAGAAGGAAAGTTATTTATAAATTCTTTTCTCTTCTCTGCTGAAGATACATATTCTGCTCCCTCCTTATTTGAATCCATAACAAGCTCATTACCAAAGAACTCTGTCTTAGACATTATATATGCCAGAAGATCATTATAGATATTATTGATAGTCTTAGTATTCAGCCTTCTCCTTCTTGCATAATTCCTTAGCCCATCAAGCACTTTCTCAAAAGAATCACTAAACTGCGGATAGTAATTACTTAACATATCCTGTGCCTGAGATACACCTAATGTATAAAATGCTTGTAAATAAGGCAAAGGAGATTCCAGCAACATCCTCCTTATATCATCCCCAGTCTTTCCTGAGATATTAAGTGGTAGTATAACTGAAGCTTCTGTAAGAGGGGATCTGGGGGAGGTTACAACCTGTTCAATAAAGTCTGCTACTTTCTGATGTTTATTCTGTGTATCTGCAATAGTAGGTCCTGCTGCCCCTCCCTGAGTATCTGACCTTGTAGCCTGAACTAATTGGCTCAAAACATCTGAGGTACTGGATATTCTCTTAAATAACATACCTACAGCTACCTGATTCTCATAAAATTTAACTCTCTTTGATACAGAAATATCAGTAACATCTTCAAGGTCTTCTATCTCTTTCTCCATTAGTATGTTATCAGCCAGTTCATAGGCATAGAAGTTATTATTGATATAGTTACTATAAGTAACTTCACCCATCATAGAAGCATTTTTCCTGTACTCTTCAAGTACGAGGTCTATACTGCCATCTTTGCCTAATCTTCTGTCCCTGAAATAGGCAGTAGTTATATCCCTTACTACAGGCTGGTTCATAAGAAGGCCTATAATAATAGGATTATATCCTAATCTTGATAATAACATACTGGGATCTCCTGTAAGCATATTCTGATTCAATGCTTTAAGGATAGGGTCCTTTGTATTATCTACAGAAGCAGCCAGGAAATTAGCATTATTCTTTGATATGAATTCCTTATTATCATTGATGACTTCATGTAAGGAAGTAAGCTTCTTACCATCCAACCTGAATGCCCCATTCTTTGTATCCACACCAAGCATAGTGTGCTGTATTAAAGCATGGTTGGCATTATGGTTAGCATACAGACCAATCATATTAGCACCAGTCATATTCTGCTGATGTAAGATAACCTGTGTCCTGGGATTTAAAGGATCAAGATCTTCCCTGTATTCTTTTGCAATCTTATTCAGATCTTCAAGGTCAAGCTTACTCAGGGCATCATATACAGATTTACTTTCTTCTACTCCTAACTCTTTCCTGAGATTACTTTCTTTAGCATTTCTAAGTATAGTACAGATTCTTCCTGCTTTTTTAGCATAGTCAAATCCACCTGGGTTAAGGATTTTTGATGCAGTGTCACTATTAGTAAGGACACCCCATATCATATCAATAAGGAGATTATTCCTTGCTGCAAGACTATTTTCTGCCAGAGTTTTACTCCAGTCATATTTTACCTTCTCTATTTTATCCTTCTGAGCTACCCTATACTTATTTTTATTTGCCTGCCAGGTCCTCCATATATTGTAGTCATTACTTCCTTCAGGAGCAGTCCTTCCCTCATCAATAGCATCCTCTATATTGCTTTTCAGTTCCTTAATATATTCAGGGGATAATGTCCTACCATTAGCTAGTTTGGAGATAAGATCATCAATAAACTGTGATTTATTATACCTGGGAACTATATTGAACTCAGGCAGCATAATGTACATCTTATCAACATCAAAGTCACTACCACTAAGTGTAGTAATATCAGCAGGAAGCATAATAGCACTGCCATTTTGCTGGGGTAAGAAGCCTTTGATCATCAAGGGTGCCATAGAATACTTATCTTCTGTTGGAATCCTGTAGCCAATAAGCTTCCTAAGGTCCTCAGGGAGTTTATTTATATCAAGTTCATGAGTACCTGATTTCATAAGGGGCTCATAGAACTTCCTGCTATAAGCAGGCATATAGCACTCAAGGTACTTGATTCTTTTATTTTCCCCTTCTCCTTCAAATACTATATTAAGATCTTTAGTAAGACCATAACTTGATACCTGTATTAATGCACCTCCCCTTATTTTCTGCTTAGTAATCCTGTTCTTAATAACACTGTTTAAGAGGTTCTGTGTCTTAAGAGACTGTATAGGCTCAAACAGGGGTATAGTAAACTCTCCTTTATTATCCAAAGTACAAGCTCTTACCATGTCTGCACCATACTTTCTGCTACCTCTTACTTCTTCAAGTAGTACCTCCTCAACCTTCTTAGCATCCTTGAATATCTCTCTTGTCTCAAGATAGGATTGTAGTACATTCTCTGTATTTATGGCATCATACATCCTCAACCATTCATCTCTTGACATACTTCTGCCATCAACATTTATAATAGTACCAGAATCAATATCAGCAGTAATAAGCTTCCTGATCTGAGTTCCTACTAACTGGGCAGCATCAATACTATGTTCAGGAGTAGCTGTCTGAATACCATAGTCTTCATAGCTAACTTTATGTACTACATTAGGATTCTCTACCCCATTGGGTGTGGCATAGGTATTAAGAATATCTCTGACTTCTCTGGCCGACTCAGCCTTATTTAAATCAATTACTCCCTGTTTACCTACTTTTACAGAGGATTCAAACTGAACTGCATCTATACCCTTGTCCTCCATAAACTCATTAATAGCTACCAGCTTTGAGGAATTTCCCAGAGGTCCTGCTATTAATTTATGCATAGCAAGCAAAAGGAACTCAGAGTTCTTATTCTGAACAGGGGTTTTTATATCTGAATATCCTTGTATACCACTTGAATTACTAATCTGTGTGTAAAGGAAAGGCTTCTTAGTCTGCCATATGATATTAAAATCAGCTATATTCCAGTTACCTTTCTGGAAGTTATTAAAGGCATTCTCCATATCATCAGTCCACTGTCCTGACATATCAAGTATTGCCCTATAGGAACTTAAAGACCTGTAAGCCTGTGCATCTCCTACATTTACTTCCCCGAATTTATTAAGTATAAGGTCTCTGTCCCTTGATGACATTTCATGCTTTTTTACCCTCTCATCAAGTACTGTAGTTATATCATCAAGTGCAAAAGATTTTATCTTATTATCCTTGAGATAAATAGTCTTTTCCCACTTTCTTCCATACTTGGAATTAGTATTTAATCTCAATGCAGGAGCATGTACCTCTTTGAACCTTTTTTGGAAGTCTGTTACTCCATCATAGAAGGCAAGATCAGTAGTAGTAAGTTCTATAATCTGGGAAGTGGCTAATTTACTATTCCAGAAATATTCCCTTAATCTATCTTTAGCAGGATTCTTTATTACCAGATTATTACTGATAGCATCATGTACCTTCATACTAATATCTCCGGCCTCAACCCTTCCATCAAGATGCTCTTTTATAAGGTCAAACACAGGAATAGCTGCCCTATTATCTACAGGAAGGTTCCTGTTAAATTTTCTCAACAGGGATTCCATTTCTGTAGACCATGCATTTCCCATCAACTTCTTAGCCTCATGAAGGGCTTTGGATACAGAAGCATTATTAGCAGACTGGCCTACTGAGACTCCAATAACATCAAGATAGTTATACTTACCATTAGTTTCATCAAAAAGGCCTACCTTATACCATTCTTCAATAGTATTTTCAAATTCATTATCTATAACTCTTCTAAGATTCTCCCTTATAAAAGTTCTTAATTCCTCTCCTGTACCATCTCTTTGAATCCTTTGAAACCTGTCAAGGAAGGACTCCCCATTTTCAAACCTAAGGTCATTCAAGGCTGGTAAGAATTTAAACTCTGCCCCACCAATACTCTTTATTTTACCTTTCTCCTCACCATCTTTATACCTTACAATATCAAAGTTAGCAATAGGAGTTATATTAGGGTTACCTTTCTGATGCTCTTCATCCCTTTGATTAACCAAGGCTATTCTGTCAAGTTCCTGACTTACAAGATCAGTTAATCTGTTAAGGATAATATCTTCATATTTCATGTACTCCCCATCTGCCCCTACAATACTTTTATCAGTATACTTCCTGAATCTTATAAATTCAGCAGAAGGACTATCTGATAAAATAGGTACATGATAATTAGCCCATTGAATGTCAGATTTAGTATTTGTAGGTTCTGCAAAATACTCAGTAAGCAATACCAGAGTATAATCAAGATCATCCCAATCCTGATAGGCAGTCCTGTCTGAACTTAATACTACCTTATGGTTTAATCCTTTTCTGATATCAGGGCTATTTACTATCTGGTTGAGCCAGTCACTTCTCCATCTGCCATCTTTAAAGAACCAGTCATATTTACCAAACTCTTCCTGGATATAATCTTTAAACCTCTTATCATCCCCTGATACATTCTTTAACTGTTTAATCAGTTTACCTAAATAATTAGGAGTAACATGGCTATAATAAGATTTATCATTATCCCTTACACTACTCTCAATAGCATCTTCTGTAACCTCTGCAATTAATGTAGCAATATTTCCATATGCTGCACTATAGATATTAATGAGATCCCTATCCTCAGCTTCAAGAGATTCAGAAGTCATATCTCCTTTACTAACCCCACTAAAGATAACATGTAAATCAGTTAGTAGGGAAGTAACAGGATCTGAAGAAGATTTTACCTTTCCTTCACTATTGGTGAGTACATCCAATAGAAGACCCTGATTAGGATCTATACCAACCATATGTAACAGCTTATTGATAGTACTCCAGGTACTCTCTTCCTTTATAGTATCAACCTTCTGGTCAAAAGACAGATTAGCAAGTTTATTATTGAGAGACTCTGTAAGTTTTAACCCTTTCCTGGCATTATCAATAATTATCTTACCATCACTGTTATATATACTGTCATCATCAAAGGTAATACCTCCTTCATAATTATCTCTCCACTTGTCAAGAAGATATGAAGTTCCTTCAGGTTTATTAATAGAGATAGTCTGTATCTTATAAGTACCATCTGCCTGTAACCTTCTCTTCTGAATCCAGTAGTTAAGGAAGTCTTTTCTAAAATCCTGATAGAACTGACTGAACAGATCAGGGTCTCCTTCAAGTTTATTTATAACCTGTTTAACCCAGACTTTAGTATTACTCAGTTTGTCAAGTAAAGGAAGCATATCCTCTGAAGTAACCATGTCCCTTAGTTCATTAATAAGGGTTGCATGTACATAGCTTGCATCAAGATACCTTAGGAATCCTAAATCATCCCTCTCTGCCTTACCCTTATGATTCAGTCTTGGTATAGACATAATAGCCTTTCTTACTGCCTGGCTGAGACTATCATGGTTACTTACCTGATTGGCTTTACTCATCCATCCTTCTTTAACCATCTCTTCAAAAGAGAAGTCATCAGATAATTCATCAAGGACACTATCTCCTTCTGGAGTATCACTATTCAGATCCCCATCTTTGGGAGCAAGATAATTAAGATCCACCCTTATACCTTCTGTAGATATAAGTATACTGCTTGCTTCTTCTGCAAGAGCCCTGAAGTTATCCAGAACCTTTTGGTACTCAATAGTTTTATATAAGGCTTTCTGTTTTGCAACCAAGTACTTCTGCTCATCACTATATTTCTCTGACCCCCTTTTACTATTGATTATATTAAGTTCTGATTGTATTCTGTTCTCCTCAGTATCCTGAACATAGTTATTGAAGATATTCTGTACCCTCATAAATAACCCGGCAGGAGTATAAGCCTTAATGATATTAAACCTGTCAAGAGACTCCAGTTCCTTCTTTAATTCTTCAAGAGCTATTGAATCCCCTTCCCTCTCTGCATCTTTAATCCTCCTGTTCAGTGTGTCATCATGCTCCTGTAATGCATAGTCTATTTCATTACTAAACAATCTTGCTATAAGATTCACCCTATCCATCCTTGTTCTCCCATCAAAGGTAAGGAACACCTTAGCCTGCTCCTCCACACTGGATAATCTGGGAGTTTTAAAAGCACTGGATAACTCACCTTCCTGAGGCATAATATTTTCAGGTTTTCTCAGTTTTGCCTTGAACTGCTGTAACTCCTCAGGAGTAGGGTAAGTATCCCAGTCTTTATTATTTTTATCTTGCCATAACTCAATAAGCCCCTTTACCACTTCAATAGGTTCTCCTTTCATTTCATTAGCAAGGGAAGTTATTAATGAGTTATTTGTTAAACATCTATTCATTCCTTATAGATAATTATTAGTTTTAATTGCAAATATAGAGGTTTATTTCTTAAATAGCAAGCTATTAAAGAGCTTATTCTGTAAGGTCAAATTAAATCCTTAACAGTAAAAAAAAAATAGCAGAGGACTACCTCTGCTACTTAACTAGAAAACTCCGGGGATCAAACTAAAGAATGATCTTATAGCTTCCCTATGTTTCTCTAAGAACTTAGAAGCTATTTTAGAGCATTCAAATGTAAGTATATGGGGGGAAGGGGGTTGTTGTCAATCTTACATCCTCTATCCCGGCATCCCATATTATAGCCCAATAAGTTGAACCACTTTTGTAATCAGGAGTCCATCCTCCATTGGCTACATCTCTGTAAAGTAATAATCTGGTCAGGCATATAATGGCTTCTGCCTGACTCATAGTAGTACACAACAGAGCTTTGTAGGGGAGGGAAGGAACCTCTATTGAGACACTTTGGACTCTTCCATATTCAGTAGGCATAAATATATTCTTTAGCCCACGTACCTCACTTAGATGATGAAGAGCCTCATCAACATTGGTAACAACATCAGACTTAGGTTTAAAGACAACCTCTTCATCACTACAATTACTATAGTCTATCTGGTAACCTTTTGGTACAGGAATCCTCATGATACTATTTATTTGTTAATTATTATTTTACAGCTTAATGGATAGGCAAGGGAGTACTCTCCCTACATAATCTATACTACAGATACTCACAACACCTTTATATAACTCAACTCCAAATATACCTGAAGATTTAGTCACAGTGGAGCTGAGATACCAACTGTTATCCAAAACACTAAAGCCCAAACTTTTTAGAGTCTCATTTAAATCTAATCTATAAATAGCATTAGGGATTCCAAATTCCCTAGTGACATATTAGGATCTACCTCCATAGGGGAAGAACTTTGCTTATAAATGTAATACATTGGCACAGATTCAGATTTCCTGAGTAACCAATCCCGTACTAACCATTCATAAGTTACGTCTAATTTAAGAGACCTTTTCAATATAATCTGATCACTAGTACTTGATGGATCAAGAGTATATCCCTCCGGAATAGATATTTTTATATCATCTCTCATATAACACAATATTAAATAATTTATTGATAGGAAGGCTAATATAGGGTATAATAGAGCCCTGATGCTATCACATCAAAGCTCCCTATATGCTATTATGCCTTTAGAAGCAAACTTATCCAGTAATGAATTCATGAGAGTCTCCATATCTGGATGAGGTTTTCCTGTAAGAGCCTTAAAGGTTCTTAATCTGAATACATGCTTCCAGTCTGATACAAAACCAGTAACCATTATCTCTGTCTTCAGTGCATTAGGTAGTATTGCTCTTGCCTGCTGAGGTGTCCAACCAGAGTCTTCTACTAACTCAAGATATGAATTTTCTGCTATTTGCAAGCCTTTCAGGAAGGTCTCTACGCCTGGTGTAAAATATCTTACAGGGATGTAACAACCATCTGTATCTTTCATACTCACATTAGGACAATCATCCCATCCATATTCTTGAATATCACCCCCAGCAGAGACGTGTGGATTGTTATCCATCCATGAATAGTAACCCTCACTAAGATTTAGATGAGAAGGGATAATGTAAGTAAGTTCATTACCTAACTTATCCTTACTATAGTTACAATATCTTGTACTTTCCTGACTGTAGGACATTAGTCTATGCCTTACAAGCTCATGAGAAACTCCTCTGTCACATATAAGATGTGCACTAATCCTCCTTTCATGGTAGTCTGTAGGATCACAGAGATACTGTAAGTCATCAAGCCAATCATGTTCTACAAGTACTCTAAGGTTTGTTACTACATAATAGCACTTCTCACCAGATGTTCCGATCTTTGCCTTAGAATAAGGATTATCTATATAGTTATCTATCCTGTATGAAGTCTCATAGGTTATAGGAATTCTGAGATATACAGTACCATGTTCAAGTACAGATAAATGTCCTGACTTTATTAATCTTTTCACAAATCCTTCGGCAGAAAGATTCTCTCCTCTTAGTGGATACTTATCTTTCAGCTCCTGTGTAACCCTTTCATTCCCTCTTATACTAGATTCCCCGTCTTGACTATACCATTTATACTCAGGCTCAGATTTATAACATATCCTTCCTGCCCTTTCTATATGGCAATATAAATCAGAGAGAGTAATACCCTGCTCTACTATTTCACAACTTGGTCTTATCAGTTTCATACAGTACTTTCTTTTTATAAGATACGACAGTAATAACTTGAGTATTCTCAACCCTCTCAACTTCATAGGGCTGATTACAATACTCATTAGGTTGATTCTCTGTTAACCCCTGTTCCCATTCAACACAGAAAAGTTTATCCTTAATTGCCAAAATAGACTGTATAGTACGAGTCCACCTTCTATCATTGCCTTCTACCCTATCTGTTTCATAACAATCAATAGCTTCCTGCAATTCATCCTCAGACAGGGGTCCCCCATTATATATTTTATCTTCAAGCTTCATATCAGAATAATTTAACTATCAGCAACTACTTCCTCAGGCTTTTGCACCTTGATTACATTTTTAGCTGTTCTCCTTATAGTTCCCACTCCATTTGGAGCCATTGCTACATCCACAGATTCAGGATACACATGTGCTACCTTTCCTACCCTAAGATCCTTTTTTATACAGTGCAATATAAGCCACTAAGTCTCCCACATACAGTTCATTTCCTAATTTATCTTTCATAACTTCTCTACTTCTATAGATTCACACTTCCAACTATTTATAATCTTCCTGAACTCTTCTTTCCTCTTTGGGTTATAGTCAACATCATTAAGCAGAATCAAAGCTATATCTTTCAGGGATAATACCTGTTCCTGGAAATCATCAAATAGTTCATCATTTTCTACAGGATATATAGTGTCAATAGCAGTATCAATACTACAGGTTACTGTCCCTCTAACCATAACAGTCTCAGGAGGGTAGTAGTTGTTATCAGGATACCATGGAGCCCTGCTATCCTGATCTGCCCCTAATGGTACATTTTCACTCATCTTTCATATAGTTAGCTGATAGTTTTAATAACTCTACTAACAAATCCTGGGTCTTATTAGATTTTTCCTTCACATAAGCTTTTGCATAATCATCTATCTCTTCTACCAAGAGTGGCAAATACTTCTCTCTAAAAAGCTTATTTATAATAGTATCTAAGAGCTTATTACTCACTGCATAAGATATACTATTGGTATCCCGATCTCTGGATCTAGCTTGAACTGTAAGAGTAAAGGAATTTTGCAGCTTTAGCCAACTTTTCCCAAAGCTATCATAGTCCTCACACATACTCCTCCATTTATCTAAACCATTAAGTATTTCATTTAATCTGCTATTCATGTTTACATTTTTTTTTGATGGCCTTGACATCTTCAATAAGGTTATTTTCCCTGATAAGCCTTCTGGCTATAACACATGCAATTCTGGTAGGCACACTAATATGCCTACCATTTGCATCTGTATATATATCATGATCTCCCCTACTCCTATTGTAAGAAAACCCATTAGCTACCAGCACCCTGACAAACTCTTTGTAAGTATATTTCTTTATCCCCCTGGGCATACTTCTTCAAAAGTTACTACCTGCTCTGCCATAAGATCATTACATGGAGGAACTATAACCTGCTCTATTCTGGTTACTTTATATAACCATGGAGTCCCATTATATACTCCATTCCTCTTCAACAATACCTCAGCTTCATGAGAAGAAGAGGCTTTACACATAGCACAGCCTTTACCATACTTCTCTACCTCAAACTCTAATACCCAAAGCTGTAAAGCTCCATTAGGAGCACATCCTCTTACAACCTCATCTTTTGGGTCAGTACAATTACAACTAGTACACATCTAATGCCATTTCAATTATATAAGGTTTTACATCCTCCCCCTCTAAAAAACATCCCTTCATTTCTTTTAAGCCAAAGCCTCTAAACCCTTTGCCAAAATCATGAATTTTTAATAACCACAGGGCCTCTTCTTTACTGTTGGCTGCCACAATAGCCATACCACTCTCAAAAAGACCTGTAGGCACGGCAGAATATAATTTAAGCTTCATCTTTATCCAATTTTAGCCATATCTCTAAGGACTCCTTAGCCTTCATGAGGTCTTCTTTCTTATTATCAGGATATTTCTTATCATGCCTCCATAAGTATTTGAAGGCACTACCAATACAGAAGTTCTTTGCAACCTCTGTACCCCATGCAGCCTCCATAGCATCAATGCAACTCACACTACTATTATTATAATGGGCAGGTTTAATAGAACCGTTTACTTTTACAAAGAACTGTTTCCACTCCTCATCTTCTGACCAATCATTAGCCTGACCACTAAGGTCAGTAATATAACCATCCTTATCACTAGTATACTCCGATCCAGCATAATATCTTACGATATTAGGTGAGTAGGCATCTACCACATTCCTAATACACTTAAACCTGTCTCCTCTTCTTATTTCTTCCATTTCTCATACTCTTTTAAGGATATATACTTCCTAAGAAATTCAGTTTTATCCATGGTATATATGCGCCCTGTCCTTATATTATAGTACACCCAGGATTCAACCCATATACCATTAGCTGAGTTCCACATCTTAGCTTCATATAATATCCTGTATCTAATTTCAGTTTTTATATCTACATAGATATCTTTCCTGTTTCTATTAAATAACAGTAGAGGCACACTACATACCCCTACCATTATAAGAAATATAATAACTAACTCCATCAATGAATCCAATAATCTGCCGGAGCACCTTCAGAAAATAATCTTACTTTGGTACAAAAGAATGCTCCTGCTTTTTCCATACAATCTGCCAATACTTCATTTATTTCATCAGCTAGTTCTTCTGGTACCTCTGCATTCCACTCATCATGTGATGGGATACAAAGCTTAACCTTAAATATAAGGTCATGCTCAAGTAAATAATCCCAAAGGAATATAGAAGCCAGTTTGAACATCACTGCCCCAGTATGTTGACAGGGGTAATTAATAGCCTGCTTCTCTGAGGTTGATTTTCTCCTGAAGTAGTACTTTACAGGGTACACATATACATCGGATATTGTAAGTGGAAAAGAAGCCATCTCTTCCTTGTTACCTTTCTTCTGTTTATAATAATATACCCCTGCAAGCCTGTCAATACTTTCTCCCTCTGCAAATCTCTTATACAGCTGCTGTAATACCTGAATAGGAACTATCTTAGTTTGCTTACCCTTATGCATCTTATAAGTATCCCAGAACTCACTGTTAAATCTGTTCTTTATACCAGACAGGATATTATAATCATATATATGAGCCCTGTAACCTGTTTTAGGATTCATAAGGATATATCCATTAGCCATAACAAATTCCCTCTGTTTCTTCTGATAGGTAGCTATACCCTTGAAGCCACTCATATAATTATGGTATATCTGATTACATTCATCCTTTGGTTTACCAGACTGCATATGTATAGTATCAGCATTTCCTCCATAATTAATAGCAAACTCTACTTCAGATTTTACTCTGCTTCTGAGATCATGGAACTTCTCCTTAATTTCCTCTATAGGACAATCTCCTATTATCTCAGGAAAGGTCATCTTAGCTACCAGGGAATGCACATCTCCACAACCATGATTAAATAACTCAATCATAGCAGGATCATTAGTTACATCAGCCATAATTCTGCTCTCCTGTCCATTATAATCCCTTGATATCCATTTATTACCTTTAGCTGCAATGAAACAAGCCCTTGTCTCTGCATCAGCAGGAAAGTTCTGGAAATTAAGATACTTCAGCTTATTAACTTTATCTTCTCCTCCTGAACTAAGTCTGGCTGTATCTGTACCTAACTGGTGGAATTTAGTATGTATCCTGCCTGACACGGGATTTATCTGCTTTAATACATTCCCACCATAAGTAGAGGTAACCTTAGTGGCTTCCTTATAGCTTATATAGAGGTAGGATATTGTAGACTTATCTGATTGTGAAGCTATAACTTCTGCTTTGGTACTCTCTGTTAATTCTCCTGTATCCTTATCTTTAACCATAAGGTCAAAACCAAGATATTTTAACAGTTTAGCTACCTGCAAAGGACTCTTCCAGTTTATTATACACTCAGGTCCCTTAAATCCCTCAAACAAATCTCCTTGCAGATTCTGCTTTATGAAGATAGGAGGTAACTCTATACCAATCTCTACTTTATATGCTTCAAAATAACCCCTGATAGTACCTTTAATATCCTTATCAGGAGCCCTCTCTCCCTTCATTCCAGCCCTTGCTTTCTTAAGTTCTTTTTCAGATAAACCCTCTGTCTGTAAGTAATGGTATGAATACTTTCCCCCTGTACAGGCTTCTACTACCCAATGGTTTAAAGCCTCCTCATATACCCTTTCAGCCAGATTATCCAACTCCATTTTATAGAGCCATTTATCTACATCCAACAATACCCCACAATACTCAGTATAGGCTACCCAAGGTAAACTTTTATTCTCATATTGTATAGCCACATGCAGATTTTGCCTCCTTAATTCTACCTCCTGTCTTTCCTTTATCTTCTCAAGGTATTTGACATCATGAGCTGCATAAACTATAATATCTTCATCCAGGGCAGACCATATAATCTTTCCTCTGACTGTCTTATCCAATTTGACACCAAGATAATGATCAGCAGCAGACTGTAAACTCATACTGTGGATACCAGAAGGATATCCCAGCCACAATAATTTTTCTGCAAGATATCCATCCCATACATTCCTTATTACTATCTTTTGATGCAACAGGAAGCCATAGTCAAATATAAGATTCCATCCAAGGAACAACCTGTCACTCTCAAGATATTCTTTAAAGAACCTAAGACTTACAGTAGTGACATCTATCACTACCTGTAAGTCAAAGTTCCCCATCTGAACTAATAATAATTCTTTTGTGTATGGATCAAACCCTTTAGTCTCTGTATCCAACCCAACCTTCCTGAGGGGTTTTAACAGCTCTAAAGCAGTATATGGATTTATTATTTCATATTTATCAGATTCAGGTAATATCTGTTGTGTTACTACATAAATCATTCTTCATTTATCTCATTTTCAACTAAAGATTCAGGATCAAAAGTTATAACCCAGCCTAAAGATGTATAACTAATAGACTCTACTTTAGCATTAGCCTCTTGAAGAAACTCCCCTTCCATTATCATAGGACCTCCGGCAGGTCTTATATACCTTGCATTGTTACCTGTCATTCCTGTCTTTGTAAAAGCACTTTTGGTATGTAGTAAATAGGAGTAAGACTCTTCTGCTTTAGGCTTCCTGAGTTTAGTAAGGTAATTATGTTCCTCTTTGGTTTGTTTTAATTCTATTTTATCTTCCATGTGATGGTTGTAATGACATATCATCAAAGTCTATGGTGCATCCATACATACTTAGGAATGAACATCCTAATATACCATGTAAAGTGATACCAAAATCACTCTCTATTTTACCAAATGGTTTGCTCATATCAAGTACCTGGAAATTATCTTTATATACAGTACCTTTATATGAGAAAGGAATCTCTGCATAGGCACTACTACTGGTGACATTACCTTCCATACCATAGCAAACCCCTTCAATCTCCAGAAGCTTATGCTCAAGTTTATCCAAATGCTGAGAACTTACTACAGAAAAAGCAGCTCCTGAGTCCACCAGAAAGTTTAATTTCTTATTTCCTTCTTTATCAGTAACAGTTATAATAGGAAGGTTTATTTTCTCCATAATACTATCAAAAGGTATACCGGAGGAACCTCCCTGAAGTTTTTCAATTAACCATTTAGTACTCTTAGCTGCAATAAGGGCAAGAAATATTACTCCTAATAAAGCAGCTATGTTGATCCACAACTCCATATTTCATGTTTTTTTTTTCAGTTATTACTCTCCAGTGCTCCCTAAACCACCTCTATTCTTATCTCTCAATTTAGATACCTTCTTCAGGATTACTTTAGAAGATAATAACCATTTCAGTTTACTCCACCATGAAGCAAACTGTGATAATTGTGCCTCAAACTGGCATATTCTTGTTCCTTTTCTTAGTGTAGTATCCCTGAAAGCATATAAGGGAGCCATCCATTCATCTTTATCCCCATTATAAGCAGTATCTATAAATCCCATACTATTGGCTATACCAATTCCTTGCTTCTTAGGACTACTGCTTCTGCTATAAATTTTAGCTACTACATCCTTTGGTAACTCAACAGCAATTCCTAATCTTGCTACTACTATCTGACCTTTCTTTAAAGAAACATCTTCAGCTAACATAAGATCAAAACAATCTGAAGCCTTACCATTGGTTCTTACAGGCATACACCCATCTACTATCTCCTTTACTTTAATTTTCATACTTTAATTTCTATTTCTTCCTTAGTTCATAATCTGTAACAAGTTTAAGGTGACCCTCAAACTCCTTATCAACTATCCTAAGACCATATAAGGTCTTAAGCTTCCTATCCTCAGTTACCACTACATTTATAATGTATACAATACCTGCTACTATCTTACCATAGTGGATACAATATGCAGTATCTCCTATATTAAACCCTGTCTCTACTATCATTGTTTAACCACACTTGCTATACCCACAATTCTTACACACAGTACAGCCTCCTTCCTGATATAAGGTACTACCACAGTCAGGACATACCTCTCCCTTAATTTCCCTTTCAGGTATATATTTAGCCAGAATCCTGCACATAGCTGAACTAAAAGATACTATATTATCATTAACCTTCTTTGCTGTTTTAATGATATATCCAATATCAACTCCATGCCTCAGGAGCATGGATGAGTAGAGAGTAGCTGCATTCTCTTCAGTATCTATATTTGCAGATTCAAGGTTTTCTATCTGAAGGAAGTCAGATTTAAACCTGTAGTGCATTTTACTTATCTTAGTAATAACTCCCTTATGAGTCTTAAAGTTTACAGGATTTTTAGGTCTGAATGCCCAAATCTCATAAGGCTTACCATCAAGTAATCCTACCAGTACAATAAATTGTACCCCCTTTGCCTTAGTCAGGTAGCAATCAGCTTCCAGATCCTTAGGTCTCTTAGGGGCTTGTCTACCCTCAATAGTTTTAGGTTTATCTATTTGGGTCAACACTCCCTCCCTGCATCCATCTCTGTAAACAGTGATTCCTTTCAATCCAGATCCCCAAGCCTTCATATAGATATCTGAAATCTTTTCTTCTGTTGTCTCCTTAGGAAGGTTAATTGTAGAACTTATACTATGGGTTATATATCTTTGTACTATACTCTGGATATCCACCCTTAGGTCCCAATCAATCTCTGGTGCAGTAGATTTATAATAAGGACTTCTCTCAAAAGCTTCCTGCCAGTCATCTGTATTCCAGTCAGCTATAGGTTTAGGATTCCAGGAATTATTAAGAACAGCCCATTTCTGTAAGTTAGGATGTACTACAGTAAACAAGGTATACTTTTCTCCTAGCTTATCTACATAATCTGCCCTGTCATCAGGAGACATACACTTCCTTTTCCTCTGGTAAAAGGGCATAAATACAGGCTCAATTCCTGAGGAACACTGTGCCATAATACTTACAGTGCCTGTAGGTGCAACTGTTGACCAACTTAAATTCCTTCTGCCATGTTCAAGCATTCTTTCACATTCAACAGAAAAGCATATACTCAATATCTCATACCACTTGTTATGTCCTAGCTTTATATTCTTGAATTCAAGTTCCCCATCCCATGCAGGAAATGGCCCTCTTTCAATAGCCATATCTACCTGACAATCTAATTGGGCATAGAACATAGTCTTCATAATATCTCCTACCTTACAAAATACATCGGAGGAATTATAAGAAACACCTAACATGGCAACAGCATCTGCCAGTCCTGTAAATCCTAACCCAGCCCTTCTTCCCTCTTCAGCAGTTTTCTTAAGTTTACTCCATAATCCAGACTCTGCACTATCATCTTTGGTAGCTTCGATAATTCTGTCTACAGCCTCAAGTTCTAAATCAACAAGGTCATCAGCCAGCCTCATAGCCTCATAGGAGTGCTTATACAGCAGATCAAAGTCTATTTTTGCATCTGGTGTAAATGGGTCTTTAATATAACCTGTGAGATTCATATGCATCAATCTGCAACTATCATAAGGACCCATTGGTATTTCACCACAGTTATGGGCTATTACACCTTCTACTACTCCCCAATGATTATTACCTTCCAGATTAAAATCATATACATAATCTGTAGAGTGTCTCTTCAGTTCCTTGACTAGGGGAGCTGTTTCCAATATACTTTTTTCTAAAAGAGAATTCTTTTCCTTTTGTATAAAGGCTATACACTCAGCAAACTTTCTTATACTATTAGGCTCACTTATAACAAGAGTGGGAGTATTACAATTATCTACATAACTTTCAATACCGAAATCCACATATAATACATCCTTAATATCTTCAAGAAGGTTGGAAGATTGCAGTGGTAAGACAATATCATTATAAATAATAAGAGCTTTAGCACTAAATATACCTTTTAAGAAAGATGCCTCATTATTAAGTTCCCATTTATGAAACTGAGGAGGAAGGCCTCTACCAGCATATGTTGGAATATCCAGTATCTTGCACAAGGTATTATATTTGTAACTTTTACAATATGAACTTCCCTTGCTGACATTAAACATATCAGCTATGTCCTCATTACACCATGTTTGAATCTGTATATCTCCCACTAATTGCCCTTTTGTATCTATCAATGCACTGAAGTTCCCTTCCATAAAGATATATCCCAATCTGGTAAAATCATTTATATCAGTATTGAAAGTAAAATATGGCATTAGTCTCTTGCCCTCACACTCACTAATAGGCAGTTCTTTCCCATCAGCTGTCATGAAATGATGGTCTTTTGTACACAGAATAGACTCTTTATTCCATAGTACTACTTCATAAATCTCTTTCTCCCCGTTACACCATACTGTACCTTTAACTTCCCTCCCATTAGAATCTATGAATCTTACTTCTTTATTATTAAGTTGCTCAAAGGTTTTATATCCCTGAGTAGTCAATATCTTCATCTTACCATGGAAACATGGGTTAGTACTAACCATCCTGAATTTATCATATATACCATCAGGAGAATACTCATGCATCATGGTTTCAAATATAATTCCAGGTTCTGCTGTATTCCAGGCACAATGAATAATGGTACCCCATAGCTCTTTTGCTCTTACTTTTTTAAAGAAAGAGGTAGATTGTTCATCTTCTGAAAAGAACCATAATTCATTATAGGGCATTTCGTCTACTGAAAGACCCTTAGGAACAGGTTCATTTACAGGAAATCTAAGGATATAATCCTCATCATTCTCTACAGCTTTCATGAATTCATCAGTGACCTTTACACTTATATTAGCTCCGGTTACTTTAGTTAAGTCCTGTTTTTTAGTAACAAACTCTTCAACATCAGGATGATTAACACTTAGACTTAACATCAATGCCCCCCTATTTGGACTAGATCTTAATTATTCATTTGAATAATCTTGGGTGCTACTCTGGTTATTAAGGGTTCCATTTAACCCTCCAGTAGTCTCTGCACATTCTGTAGAAAGGTCTACAGCACTGCTCAATATTGCACTATCATTAGTGGTTCCATTGAATTCTCCCAATTCAAGACGCAGGGCATTAAAATTATTAAATTTTCTTTTTAAAGGTATAAAACTAGTATCTTTATATAAATAGTTATAGAATGTAATAATATCTTTCTTATTAGCAAATTCCAACACATAACAATCCTCATCTGACTTAGGTCTAACCATAGTAGTTATACCTAGTTTAAACAATACTTTTTGCACACTGATTAAAATAGACAGAGATGAAGTAAAGCTTACTTTATGCCATAATCTATCTCTATCTTTCCTATATCCCCATGTTATGCACCCATCTGCATCAAATATCCCTCTAATCATATAAACCTCTAACTGCTTATTTATTATTGGGACATTTCTATTTTTCTTATTATCACCCCCTATAAACTTATTTATACCTATTAGTTTTCTAGTGATTCTTATTCTGGGAAATCTTCTTTTCTCTTTAATTATGGTATTATCTACATGATAATTTAACCCCAGTAAAGAACTAAATAGTTCTAATATTTCAGTATCTCTGATACTAATACTAATTTCTACTAATTCATTATTAACAGCCCCATCTGCTATTATAAACCCTAGCATATAGGCTACTTCCTTAGTAGTTATAGCACTCAAATGGTAAGAATCATACTTAGGTTTTTTATATAAACCTTGTAAGTTATACTGTCTGATATATCTGGATATAGTATTATTAGATACATCATACAGTCCTGCCATTTCCCGTGTAGTTTTACCTTCTTTAAGTAAACTTTCTAATTCTTCCTTTTTAATGTTACATACTCTATTCATTTTCTGTAAACATTTAATTAATATATTTAATTAAGGATTATTTTACGTCTTCCATTTTGAGCAACCTCATTAGTAATATCTGAGCACACATCCATAAAAGATGCTGCCCCAGTGGATGTTCTGGCAGCATTATTTACAGCTGCTCCTCTTGGTCTTAATAAAGATAAGTCATAACCATCTCCTCCACGTCTCTTCATGAGTTGGACCTGTTCTCCTCTTATCTTCATTATATCTGAATAACTATCCTTTGGACTGCCTGTCACAAAACAATTACTTAATGAAACCAATTGTCCAGTCCCACATCCTGCCATAACTGAACCTCCTGGTATAATATATTTGAAATCCTTGAACAGATTATAAATTGATTCCCCATCCAAGTCTTTCCTTTTTCTGCCATAAGTTGATAGTTTGTTCTTATAATCTTTATCAGAAGCTTCCTTAATATACTTCTCCTCTACTCTTGTAAATTCACCTGCAAGCCTTCTATGCATATCATCAGGGTTTTGTTCCCCTTCTGCTGCATACTTATTTCTCCATGTAGAAGCAGCTAATTCATCCCCATTAAAATACTCTAGTTCTGTCATACTAATTTTAAGTTATTTATCTGTAACACACCTTCATTATGTAAAGCATCCTTACTATATTTAGTCTCAGGATTCTCCAAATACCAATTCAAGTCTACCAATATGCTCCTCCAGTCTCTTAATATTTCCCCAGAGTCACTCATGAGGTCCCCTACTGCATGGTTAAGAGGAAACTCCCAGATTAATGGTGCTTTACTTCTTCTGTTTATGGTACAAAATCTGTAAGTATCTATAGTAAAATCCTTAAAATAAGGATCACTATTTATTACCTCATTAAGGATATATGTATATAATCTACTCTGTATATCATACCTCCATTTAACAAAAGAGTCCTGAAACTCTTCTTCATAATGACCTGTGGTTTTTAAATCAAAGGGGGTAATAACCTTTGCAGAATGATTTATAATTAATTCATCAAACATACATCTTACAGGTATTCCTATATAAGAAGCCTTAAATTTAGCCTGAAACACCTTCTCTATAGGATACTCACTTTCAGTAAACAGATAATTGGTTATACTGTTAGTTAGTAACTCATCCCTGCAAAGTATTACATCCTCATAATCAGCTGTTGACAGTATAGATTTATCTTCAGCCAGCTTAAGTAAACTATAATACTCTCCACAGGATTCCTTGATCTTCTTTACTCTGAAGTTCTCATATTTATCCCCCTTATAATATCCATTGACATCAGCTGCTTCACTAATATAAATACTTGGGATATCCTCCAACTTGCTATACAGATGTCCATAAGCAGAATACAGATACCTTGTAATGCTTATCAAGGAGTCTGTTAAAGGAGGAAAGTCACATACTATAAATCTATCATTAAAAGCATCCTCACCATCAGTTATAAGGGCATCCACAGCTGATCCAAAAGTGAGACTTGGAGTCTCTATTTTATCATACAAGTGAGCCAGATTTCTCCATCCCTCCCTCTCAAATCTACTCAGAGTAGAGTATGATATGGCAGGATCTTTTCTATACTCTTCCTCTGTTACATTCCATATCAGTTCATTAATACTCTTCCCTGCCATTTTCAGTTAATCCTCCATTTATTTGAAGCAGATAAAAATCCACCTCAGATTTTAAATTATTCAGTTCTGCCTGATCACATTTAAGGAGTTCTGGGTTAGGATTCTCCTTCCTTGCATTCTTCCTTACTTTATAAATAGCTGAATCTACAAGCTCTTTAAGGGACTCAAAATCCCTTCTTTGAATAAAATTCTCTGCAAGACCCTGATCTGTCTCAGGAAGGTTGCAGAATAACTTCCTCATTCTCTCTACTGGATACATGTGTTTTAATGATTTCTATTGCCTCTAGCAACTGTTTTTTACTAAATATTTCAAAGATAATATAATCTCCTTTATCAGGCAGTGACTCAATATACTTTCTGAGCATCTTAAACTTATAAGGAAATACATCATTTACATTACCTTTAACCTCTATGATGATCTTAAGACCCCTGTGCTCCATGTAAAAATCAGGAGTATAGGTTATATCCCTTAATTTACCCAGATTAAGTTTATTCCAACCAGAACTACCTCTATTCCTAGGAGAAGACTTGGTATAGAAAGGTACTGTAGGCCTATACCCTTCCCAGAGAGTATAGGTATGTTCTTCATATCTTGGATCAAAACCATTTTCCTTTAGTACCTTATATACCATAGCTTCAATCTTTGACCTGAATTTGACACCCCTATACTCCTGAGGAGTAGCATTCAGTATCTTTTTATTCATTTATAAACTTAATAAAGTCATCTACACACTGCTTTGATTGATCTATCTGAACCCGTTCTAAATTAGTATCTTCACTATTAGTATCTATCTCCTTTATTACATGAAGAAATATAGCTTCCAAAAGTGAAGGTTCTATCATATATACTGTATAAAGAGCATTCTTTAAGTTATCCATCCTCTCTATTGTGTTAATCAGTATATAACTAAGACATTGCCTCATAATAGTAGTTTTGTCAAGCACCTTCTTCTCTACTAACTTTTCCAACTGCTCTTCAGTTAATACTATATCTACAGGTTTATCATCACCCTTAAGGGTTATTGATACAGGACTTCCTGGTTCATACTCAATGTATTGATCATGCAATTTAAACTTAGGTTTCATATTCTGTATAAAATTTAATATCTTCTCCGTACTTACTCCTAGTAAGTTCTTTCAAGACTTTAAATATAGTAGAGGGCATCTTTTTACCAATCCTTGCATAATATGCAGGGTGCTTCTCCTCCAATACTATATTAGTATACTTGTTTATATAAGGCCTTAATGCTTTAGCCTGTTCACCAAACAGTACATAGATTAACCCAGGATTCCATTCTGATAAATTCTTAAGAAGAGAAGACATAAAGGGTCTCCATATCATAGAATGAAGGCCTGTAACCCCTACCTTAGTAGTAAGTGCTGAATTTATCATCAGGATACCCTGCTCAGCCCAACTCTCAAGGGTATGATCAAAAATGACCCCACTGTGAGGTATTTCATAGTCAATAGCAGCTTCTTTTATTATCTGAAGGGAAGGAGACAGATCTTCCTCAGTTGTCTCCTTCCTGTTGCCAAATAATATACCTGTAGCAACTCCCTTTTGAGGGTAAGGGTCCTGTCCTATCATAACTACTTTAAGATCCTCATAGGGGCATAATTTGAATGCCCTGAATATATCAGGATACTTAGGGCACAAGAACTCTATCTGACTCTTATCAAGACTGGATAATGCCTTATACATAGAATCAATATCTATCACTCTGAGCCATTTACCAAAATATTCAATCATACTGGTCATTCATAACTTCCATTAAAGTGTCAAAGTTATCTGATAAGAATTTATGCACATCCTCATTGATATCCACACCTTGAACAGGAGGCTCTGGAGTATCTATAAATGTGCTGGTAACATCTTTTATTTCCACTGGAAGCTTACCTACACCTGCATAAGTAACACTAAGATAAAAGGGTAGCAGGCTCTGCATAATAAATTTATATAAAGGATCTTTAGTATCTATAGCTACCTTAGGGTGTATATACAATTTGAAGTCCCTCCCCTTATAAGTTATAATAAATAGTATGTCACCTTCCTCCTCCATGATAAACCCAGCATATCCCAGATAATACTTAGAATTTATGGATACCCTGTTTGCAGCACTGATACATGAGCCACTTAGTATCTTGAAGACATTTGTAGCTACAGATGTTGAAGGAACTATATTGTTATATAATAAAGGAATATACAACTCTATCCCATGTTTAATACAGTCAGGAAAAAATACCGGAACTTCTTCCCCTGCTGTGCATTTAAGGGTTCTTTTGAACAGATCAGAAGAGTAAAAAGTGCCTGCACCACTATGTCTCTTATAGATATTCTGAAGGAGTACAGAGGGAGGGAATGATAACCCAGATCTATACTTATTTGGAATTTTCATAGCTTTTCTGTTTTAAAGTACATTTGCTCTCCCATATAAGTAGTCATAAAAGGAACATCCCTTTCAATTAATGGGTTACACCTATTAGTTATAAAATTAATCAGTATATTAACCATAATAGAAGCAATCATATTAGCCATATATGAAGTTTGCTTATAACTACACTGAGTTTGCTCTGCCCTATTACTGGTAAACAACCACTCTTTACTATATTCATCCATAGCCTCAGTATCATTTCCCTGTATAGCAAATACCTGAAATTCTTCTGCTGCCAATCTACCATCAATTAGTAGGCAATTCTCCTGTTCCTCAGGAGATTTGTTAAGTACATGTGTCTTCCAGTTATTAAAGAAGATTCTTCTTGCATTCATATTGTCAAACCCACATATCATGATATCTTTGGTAGGAGACTGCTCTGTATACCTACTAGGATATGCATTACTGCGATAGAAGTTACTACAGTTAGCTATAAACTTAGCTGTGGCTGAAACCTTGGTAGATCCTATATCTGATACTCCATAGAGTTGACCTGACAAATTTACTCCTTCAACAATATCAGGATCATACAGGTCCAGTTCTTTAATATTCAATCTGCTTAACAGAAAAGCTACATAACTACCAATACCTCCTAATCCTGCAAGGAGAACTTCAGTATAACATATCTTATTAAACCATGTAGCACCACTGAACCTACTGACATTCTCTCTGTACTTAATATCTTCTTTGATATTACATATATGGAAACCAGCAACATAATCCTGCATATCCTCTATAGACTCAGGACTAATGTTACCTTCTTCATCAAAAGAGAGTGGATTCAGTGAGGACGATCTTCCTAGGTTAATATTAGCTGATATAGTATTAAGTACGTCTACACATAGTTTATTAATATAAAAGCATACAATCAAATTATTATAGTAGGTATGTAACCTGTATAAGTCATTACCAGATTCTGTGATTGTTATAGCTCCTCTGGTTATCCTGTGAAGCATCATTTGGAATCTAATAAGATCAAATAATTTAAAATCAGGCTTTTCCTTGATAGGTAATGTATCTTCTTCAAGTTTATCTATCCAATATCTGGATACAAGTATAGTACCACTTCTGTTATAGAGTACCTTATAGTCAGAATTATGCTCTAGGATAGCCATTTGTATTCCCATCCTGTAGGCTCTTATAATAGATTTGGCACCTTCTACAGAGGCACCATACAAATCTCCGGAGACTTTTGCAGAGGTGAAATCATCCGGGTAAGGCAGTAAACTATAATAATACTTATATAATTCATCTACATAATCGTAGGCTTCTTTCAGATTTATATTGTCCATTTCTAATATATTTCTTGGGATAATAACTCTATATATGTGTCAATGTATTTATTAGCAGGTAATTTTTTCAAGGCTTTTATTAAAGCCGATGCTAATGTATTTCTAAGCCCACTCTTGTTTAGGGAATGTTTATAGAAATCAGGTTCAGGTACATCAAGGATATAATCTATCATATTTGATGCCCAATACTCAAAATCTTCAATACTCTGGAATCTTTTGGAGTACATCTTATCCATAGACTTACTCCATTTACCCAAATCAACCTTACTATCTCCACTCAATAGTACATTGGTTGTAATAAGCTGATTTACCAAACCATTGACTAATTTGTCAGTAACTATCCCACCAATAACATCATCAAAAGGACTTACAGGTTTAGAATACTTGGGAAGAGGCTTTCCTTTGATAACCGGGTTAACTCTTTTCTCCTCAGAACCCTTATTAACCTTAACTCTCTTGAGATTCCTTACTTCTAAAACCCTCTGCATAACATCCAGATCATGCTCACTATTAATTACCTGAAGTTTATAATATTCCAGGAAAGTTTCTTTATTTTCAGAAACCTTATTCTCAACATCCTCTTTTCCCCATGAAGAGCATTTATTCTCCGATTGTATATTTTGTGTACTATGGACCACTCTTGTAACTGCTGCTGAATAAGTACCTGCATTATTAACAATAAGAGATACAAAATTAGGCATGTCAGCACCTTCAGATTTCAATGTACTAAGATCAGTGCCACTAAAGAATGTACCCCTTTGGTTGTGTGAATGGATCAATCCCTGATAAACCCCTTCTTCCAGTAATTCGGGGTTATTAACTATATATGCAGCTAAGTCAGGGGAAGTACTAAAACAGGTATAGGCACTAGACCCTTCATCCATCTGAAAGATATCTATACACTCTATCTCAAGATCCCCGCCACTGAATGATCCTGAAACTGTATAAAATAGCACTCCGGACCATTCTATATTGGATATGTAGGAGCATAATGTACGAATTTTATACTCCACTTTAGGAGATATTTTCATCTTATATAAACAGGGTCCTTTTATCAGACTCAGTTGCTTGTTTTCCATACTTATTATTGATTAATTCTAGAATTACATTAACTATAGAGGACACTATAACTATATCAAGGGCTTTTGTAATATTATCCTTACTTACATCGTAAGAACCTAATATTTTAAGTTTAACCGCCTTACCCTTAAAATATAGGACAGCATCTTCTGTTTCTTCATCACTAACTTTATCTAAAGTCACAGGTTCTGAGAGAGTATAGTCCCCTACTACATAATCAGCTAAATAATAGGCCCATTGAGAACTACGGATTCTTATGTTTATATCACTAAAATATGAATCAAATGCCCTTGAAACTGCAAGATAAGCATCTGTAAAAGACATACCAAGCCTATATATCTGCCCATCAAAGTTAAATCTTAACACCCTGTTATCCAGTAGATATCTCATAAACTTTGGGAAATCTATAGTATCCTTAAAGGAACTACCAGATCTCATTAAACCATGTAAAGTAAAATTATCCAGTTTGATATTTGATTCCCACATATCTTCCATTCTCATGTAAGGGCCTCCCTTCAGGGACTCAGTTTCTACATATTCTGACATTTCAGCACAATAAAGATACCACATATCAGGCTCATAACCTACTGAAAGAGTAATCATAGTAGATCTGATAGGCCCACTACCAAAACAGGGTGCACTAAAGCCTAGGAGAGTTGCATAGGGTCCCTTTGTAGTCCACTTAGGGATATGGCTGTGTATATATCCACACTTATATTCTACCAGAGAAAAAGTGGTTTTAGTTAATTGCATATATCCCTGCATGTGGCCATCAGCTCCCACTGAGGTTTTGGTATAAACATCCTGCATCTTATGGGACTGCCCAACTTCATTAGTAATTACAACCTCAGGGAAATGCACTACGATACTTAAGTTAAAATTATAACCATGATAGTCTAATATAGACTCCAGATTAAGATAAATAAACCATATAATCAGGTCTTCAGGTATATCTGGAGGATTAAGCTCCCCTATATGTTTGAGTGCTGAGCAAATGCTGCCATCTGCTTCCAGGTTATCTATCTTATTCAGACGGTCTGTGGTAAGGGTATATCCGGAGTCCAGGAGATATTTCCTACTAGCTTGTTCCAGTTTATCTATAATTAACATCCTATGAAACCGAAAATCTACCTTATCCTCTCCAAAGAAAGAATTAAAAACATTAAGTACCTCCCTAGGCTTCTCCAGTATCTTGTCCAGTATAAGCCTTTTTGCTTCTTCTATATTCATCGCATAATTGTATAATAAAAGAGAAAAGGAGGGGTATTATCCCCTCCTTATATTAAAGATTAAATAAATCTGCTATCTCATCCTCTATTTCTTCCAACTGTGTTTCACCCTTCTCTTTCTTCTCTACAATCATAGTTTTCTCCTCAAGTGCATACATCATAGCCTGATAAGCCTCCTCTTGTATCTGATCTTTATGCATATCTATCAGTTCTTTTACAATATCAGCTAATGTATATGCTTTAGATACATTACCTACAGTCTCAGAAGTTTCTACTGCCTTTTCAGGTTTTCTTTCTGAGGTAGGTTCAGATGCCTTATAAGAAACATTATTATACTGTGTGTTTGCCAATTCAGGAGGAGTCATAGTACAATCATCCAACAGCTCCTTCAGTTCAGCAGTCTTACAGTTAGTGAAGCTTTTACCATATCTTGCAACACATTCTTCCTGTAACTTGTGTTCTTTGATTTTATTCAGGATATCAGTTCTTTCTGAACCTGACTCAATCTTTTTCTTGGTATTAGTTAATAAGAATACCAATTCATTAGTCATACCTCCTTTACAAGGTACCTCAAGAGGAAGAACAGCCGAATTATCTGTAAACTCTGCTTTTAAATGACCTTCAAGGAAAGACATGCTGTGGTAGGGGATATCCAGAGCCCTTAACTCTGATTTTAAATCCCCTAAGGTAACTGCCTTAGAATCAATTCTTACCTGTTTCTGTAACTGTGTGCTTACTACTGTAATTTTTCTTGTTTCCATTGTATTTTTTTTGGTTATTAATTGCCTTCAAACAAGGCTACTATTATCTCTTTAAATCTAATAGGATCTTTTAAGTGTTTATATAAGTCTGATATATCCTTTTTACCATCTATATCAGGAAGTACCAGATTAGTAAAGCCTGTAAGTTTAGCTAGTTTCTCCCCATCTATTAATCCTGCTTCATCATTATCCAATAAAATATACTGTTTATTGTACCTCCTCTTTAACTCACCTATGGCAGTATCACTCATGCCATAACCTTCTCCCTGAGGAGCTAAAGCTGGTATACCTGTGTTAGCCCAAAGACATAATGCATCCTTTAATGATGCACATATACATACCTTTTCTCCATACTCAGGTATCTTAGTCCATAGACTTATTACAGACCTGTCATGACTACTAGCCCATTTGAATCCCTTTTTATTAAAGGGCTGATAGAATTTAAAGGTAGTTTTTCCCTCTTTAAACTCTACATAGACATAAGCATGCTTATCAGCAGCAAATACATACCTATTGTTACCTTTTATAACTATTTTATGAGAAATCGCATATATATCTGCTAACTTAAGCCATTCTTTACTTATACCAAATGAGCTCCAGAATTCATAGTCATAGTCTCTCCAATCCCTTACCTTACACTGTAATTCTACTGGCTCCCTATCCTTAATAGACCTTACTAATCCAGTCTTATTAAGACTTTTACAACCATCAGTATGTTTTATTCTAGGAAGATCTTTCCATATATGAAGTAATACCCCATCATAGTTTTCTCCCCAAAATCTACCCAATAAATCAAATATTCCCCCTGCATCTCTTGTCTTCAGATCTGTCCATAGTACCTTTGACCCATCCTTACTATATATTCCAAAGGATGGGTGTTTATCAGGTCTTAAAGGACTTGATATTATACATGGTATATTTCTTACCCCAAAGTAATGCTCTAATATATCTGATTCTGTTACCTCTGATAGTATTAGTTCTGAAGTTATATTAGGTTTACCTATACTGATAGCCATTTGTTTTTTTTTTAGTTATACTTCCCAGGGAGCTGCAAGACTTTCAGGTGCAGAAGGTTCTGCTGTTGCAGGGGTGAATGTAGTTGCCTGCACCACATTTTCATGCAAAGGTTCTACAGAATACTCTGTAGTAGCTGCCCCTCCATTATTCTGAAAATCAACAATAGCTGCATCCAATTTGCTATAATCAGTTACTGCATTCTTAGCAAACTCCCTATTGAACACAGCTTGATACTGTTTTCCCTCATCATTGGTTCTTACACCTACAGCAGCCTTGAACATATATTCCTTAGCTAAGTCAATGAGGCTCTTAATCTCACTTAGGTCTCCTTTAAACAAGGCATCCATATCCAGACTTACCTCACTATCCTCAGGATTACTCTTCATTACCCATTTCCCATCTTTATAATCCATCACATTAGGGATATTCAACCATTTGATAAGGAAGTTAACCAGTAACTCTTCCCCTTGGAATGCTGCTCTATAGTCTGCACTAATATTAGCAGGTCCATTGGAATACACAGGGATCTTATGATCTTTATACTCATCCTTGGTCACCCATGCAGTTCTCCCATACTTATCAATGATCTGGACTTTATCTGACTGGGATTTTCTATAATCCTTTACCAAAGTGAAACTTAGTGGTAAAGTCAACTTGATACCACTATTAACCTTTGCCTCAGGAACTGTTTGGATATAGAAGGTAAGTCTGAGTTGATCTTTGCCTTCTTCTGTTTTAGTCTTGTATTCAGGTTCCTCATCCAAATCTCTTCCTGTGATTCCCTTTAATTCAGCTTTATTAGGATTTACAGCCAATACTTTAAAAGCTGCTACCCCTTTATACAGTTTAAATACTCCTTCTTCTGAAGCTTTTCCTGCTTTAACTGCCATAAATACTTTATTCTCCATATCTGTTTCTATATTGATTTCTTTTATTAATTATAATTCAGGTAACTCAGAATCTCCATCATTACCACTTTCCTGAGGTAACTCTTCTTCTGTAACAGGTTGTACAGGTACATTTGATTCTTCTGTAGCAACTTGATTTGCAGGACTGGTACTCATTCCATTAAGGTATTCTTCCGAAGAATATCCACCTGTAAGTTCCCTGATGGGAGCTTCAAATTTCTCAATAGTAGCACAAACACTACTATACTTATCAGTTAATTCTTTCAATTTACCTTCCAGCTTTGCCTTTTGGGATCTTAATCCCTTAACATTCTGGGCAGTTCTTTTGACCATAGCTACCTCAATTCTGCTTAATTCTTTCATTTTATTTTGGTTATTTTGCTAAAAAAGCCCTGAATCTTCCTTCACCTTCAGGAACTTCTATTATTAATACATTAAATTTTCTTTGATAATACTCTAAAGCCTCCTTGATACAAGATATCACAGAGTGAGTAATAACATACTGAATAAAAAGCTCAGTCTTCTGGGGATCTTTATTATGCTCAAGGCAATAATCCCTTATATACCCACTGGCATCATTTGTATCTACTCTCCCCTGCATCCAGTCATTAGACATCCTTACTGTTAATTCTCTATCCACTATAGGAATATTTTAGACATATCCACAGTTACATTGTTGTCAGGATCAGATGATGCGACTTCAAACTTTTTACCTCTCAGGTGTAAAGGTCTGGCTTCTTTAAGTGTACTATCTCCTCCTTCGAAAGATATAATTGTTTTATTCCCTTCCCTGTAGATATATCCAATTGCATCTGCTTCACCACATATAATATCTCCCAGTTTACCAGCCAAATCAACTGACATTTCAGACATCTCTTCCCCATCTTTCTTGATCTGTTTATCCTTTACATGGGCTACTAAGATAAGAGTCTCACACAGGGGTTTGAATATATCAATCATTTTCCGGACTGCATTCCTTAGGTACATATATCCAGCCCCATTAGGAAGTAGTCTTACATCTGCTTTAGAATCTGGCATAGGTTTTCCATTAGCATCTTTAATTGCCTTTCCTAAAGGATCTTGCAGCATACCCCAACCCCGACCCATTGCAGTATTTCTATATAGATGAGCTGCATAGCTAAGTGATAATTCTTCAAGTCTTGTAGCATTATCAATAGTTATAAACCTGTAAGGAAACTTACCTGTTGCTTCCATCTCTTCCTTGACACTTCTTGCTGTATCAAATAACTGTTCAGCTGTTCTTACCTGAACATCCATAACACTTAAAGCTCTGTACCCATTCTCTAAATCTATAATAAGATTAGAATCAAGGGAAGCCATCAAGGTACTTTTACCACTCTTTGGCTTACCAAACAGCACTATAAGTGCCGGATTATAATTTTCAGCTTTCTTTCTCTCTTTTGGTAATATCATATTTACTTTATTAAAGGGCTGCAAAAGTAATAACTCTTTTTATCTTTTGCAACCACATCCTTGCTTTTCTTACTCTTGCTTTTCTTATATGTATACCCATAAATACCAGATTAATAGGTTTTCTGATATTATTCTCAATATAATTCAGGCACTTAGTTATACCATCCTTATCTGTAGGTAAGGGTAACTCATTAAATACACTGACTGCCCCATCAAAGAATAATGGACATACCTGGCCTGCTGCTCCATTGTCCCTATCCTCAATAACCTGCATAAACCTGATATTGTTCCTGAACTTAGTTATATCATATCCTTCATAGTCCTTCAAACCATACTTAAATGGGTTATATAAACCAAGTATCAGGTTTACATCTCTGGTAGTAGTCTTACAGTCTGCAAGACCATCTGAGGATGGCATCATTTTATTTAACTTTTGATTTTCAATCCCTTCCTGAGCCTGAGCCTGATGCTGGATTGCAGTGATATTGAAGTTAAACTGGTCTCTTTGAGTAATGAAATATTTGCTCATTTTCTCAATAGTCTGCATCTTGTTCATACCACTTTCCTGCATAAGATTGGAGTAGTTATCTAAAATAACCAGTACATACTCATCCTTATCATCTGGTTCATAATAATCTATGGCCTCCTTCTCTTCTTCCAACCCAAGCTCATTCTTCACAATAATCTTCTTAAAATGAAACTTACCCCTACTCAAAGCAAAATTCCTACAGTACTTGTTAATTCCGGTAGGGTTCCTTTCTGAGTCAATATAAGTTATTATTTCTCTGAATTTTCTGATATACTTCTGGTATCTCTCAGAATCAATTAAGTCTAATATCTCCTGAGGGACAGGTTTGTCAGCTGAGGTACTCTTCAAATCAGTAGGACCTATCCTTATTCTATCCAATCTGTACAGTAAATGGCAAAGGAAGTCATAGAACTTCTCCTCTTTACCCATTTCAAGAGTAAAGTATAGTATCTTCAGTCTTAGTTGATCCGGGTGCTCAATTGCATAGAAAAAAGGTTCATAGACCAGTATATAGTCTGCTAATTTAGACTTACCAATTTTTTGATTCGCTGTAATGATATTATACCTTCTTTTCTCTATTCCGGGGAGATATGCTCTTAATCTTGGAAAAGATAGTGGGATACAATTTATCTTGCCGTCTAATATCCTCTGTCTCCTGACTTTTAGATTCTCCAGTGCTCTGTCAAATAAGTCCTTTTCTTCCATAGGTTAAACTAATGTAGTTGTCCAGTCATTAGTGAGGTCATCTGTTTGCCCTGCATTCTCAATATAATTAGCCAATTCTGAGATAGGTACCTTTGTTCCATCCTTTATCTCTTCCTTCCAGATAAAGTACTGGAGTAATCTCATAAACTTATAGTCCCCATTAAATCCGGAAACATAGGCTTGGGTTGCACTAATGATTTGTTCATCAGTATAATCATTCCCATACTTTTTGAAGAAGGTCTGTAACTTCCTCTTGATATCAGTTTTATTTCCTCTCCAATACTGGTTATTAAGATTCTTACCCTCAGGATAAATCTGCTGTAACTGAGGTACAAGTGCATCAATCCTTGATACTACATCTGTACTCCCAGTTAACTTATCAGAATCTAAAATGATATTGTTCAGTATAGTACCTCCTGTTCTGGTTATAAAATACCCTTCAGGCAAATAAGTCTCCCTATTATAAGCTTCACCTATAAATCCCTTATTCAGCAAATCAGATTTTGCTTCCTCAAGATCTATACTATTCTGTACAGCTATCATAAAGAGAACCTCTCCCAAAGATACCCCACTAGCCTGAATAACTTTATCATTTAAGGAGATGGTCATTCTTAATTATTTAATAATACGTCCAAATGAGCATCTTCTTTCATTTCACATTCAAAGCATGCCCTGCTACTGAATGTTAATTCCTTGTAAGCTTTAACAATAGCATCTGCACAACATGCATAAACCCTGCTGGCTTTACTGAAAGCTTTCTCCTTGCATCTTGCCTCAGCTATTTTTCTTCCTAATTCAGGGGAATATTTATCATCAGGGTGAACTCTGGCTTTAGCTTTTATTTCAAAATCCCCTAGATAACCCAGACCAAATCTATCCATAATAAGTTCAGGATCTATGTAACCCCATGCAGGATGCTTATTCAGATTAAGAGATACATCCATTGTACATATGGTTACCCCTGCCTCCTCAATATCTATATATCGGGGCTCACTAAATGTGACTAATGTCTTCATATTTCCAATTCTTTAATATTTTCAATAATAGTTATGTATTTTTCATCAATTCCTTCAAGTATCTTTTCAAGATATTCTGCATCTCTGGTATTCTTATAGTACATTATAAACAGTATAGGATCTTCTGCCCTCATAGCTCTGCCTGATTTCTGTATAAAAGCCCTTTCTGCCCCATCCAGTTGTATTATAACTCCTGCTTCAATACCCTTCAGATTCTGCCCTTCTTGTAGCATTCCAACAGCATATAACTCCTTAATTTCCCCCTTATCGAACTTATCAATCACTTCCAGGGAATCACCCCTCTCTGAATGTATAGCATTCTTCCCCCCTAAAACCTCAGCCTGAAGTATACTGGAGCAGAAACAGATAAACTTCTTACCTCTCAGCTTCCTGAGGAGCCTTTCAGCCTCTCTGGTTTTTATGTCTCCCAGGAATCTTTTTCTCTTTAACCCTGTTTGAAGCCATTTATTCTTCATAGCTTCATTCTGTAACATAAAATACCTCTTCTTATAATACTCTGACTGTTCATCAAGGTACTTATACTTCTGCTGCTCAGTACATTTTATGTTCAGCTGCATATTAGGGTATAGTAACTTGTTTTTCAGATAAAACCACCTATTCTCCCAAGTGGTATCCATAGTTACCCTTTTATTCCTGTTTCCCCACTCTATAGTAACTGTTTGGCTCCCTTTATGATCATCCAGAGTCAGAGGTATAATATAAATCTTTGGTTCACTGAGTATACCCTCTTCTATTCCCTGCCTCAAAGTTACTTTATTCACTTTGAATTCCCCATATATCTCTTCCAAAGAAGAAATAGTAGCCTCAGGAAGAGTTGCTGATAGTAGCAGGATCTTATTTGCATGAATATCCTTGAGAATATCCAGTCTGAGATCTGAGCCAGAATGATGGGCCTCATCAAGAATTAAGAGATCAAACTGTTGATCCCTGTAATTCTTTAGTGAGGCATATGTAGTAAATTGTACCCTTGGGAGCAAACCTTCTGCATCAAACTTATTAAACTCAGCTACCCAGTTACTCCTATGGGCTACTTCTGCTATTACAAGTAATACAGTATCAGGTATCAATTCCTTTACAATATCAATGGCTGCCTTAGACTTACCTAACCCAGTACACCATTCAAGGATTAACCTGTTATGGGTCTTTATGAGATTTACTGCCTCTCTCTGTAATTCTGACCTTTTCATCCTGGAAAAATTGAGTCCCTGGTGTAAGAGGTACTAATAAGAGTCTCATTGCCTCTGTATCTCTTGCAGTACTTCCCTATATTTCCTTCTATAGTCATATGTATCTTTTTACCTGACATAAGAGTATAGTACCCTTTATAGTGTCCAGGCATCCAAGGATCTGATTCCTTGGTTTTTATAATCACCTCTTCAAAAGGCAGAAATTCAGATATAAACCCATTTATGTATGCCAGTAACTCATCTACTGTTATCTCTTCTCCACCAGTATGGCAAAAAGAGGTATAATTATTAGTACCTAACAGAGTACCACTACTACAATCTTCAACTCCACAGAGGAAGATAACAAACTTATGCTCAGTGAGAGTATCCTTGATGTCTGAATCATATTGATACCTGGGATTAGCTCTTACAAGGGATTCATATACTTGTAACCCCTTATTAGCCAAATATACTTTAAAGTTCTCCATATAGTTATTTATATAATAAATGTTCATTTCCTTTATAAAGCAGACAGTAATTATACTTCTCCCCATCTGAAGTTATCCATACTGCATTCCCATTGGCATCCAGATTCAACATGTGGAATTTTCTAAGAAGCCATGGATCAGCAGATCTCTTCCTTACTAATATAGAGGCACCTATACTTAACCGTACTCTCTTCTCCAGGTACTTTATTAACTCTTCTATTTGCATCTCAACATATGGACTTTTTACGAAAGTATTCATATCATGCACCAACCTGGCTGTACCTTCCTCTTCACTATCTATAAATATAAAGGGGGCTGATTCTATTGTAGATTTAAACTCAGCATCTATATTTATGTTAGCTTTCTCCTTTAAAAGTGTACATAACTCATAGCCCATTCCCTTAGTATACACCTTGATATTATCTAAACTCATACTAAACTCTCTTTGTTAAAAATCTTATTAAATATGTTCTAAGCATCCACTCTGCCTTTGTATTGTGTATTCCTTCATATACCTTACAGGCAGGGTTATCTGAATAGAAAGAGAATAATAACCAAATTAATACTAACACCAGATTAAGTATAGGTACAGCAGCAATTAATCCATATAGTATATACACAAATAAGGGTCTGTTATATCTTTCCTTCAGGCACCACATAAGGTTGCCCTCCGTATCATATTTTGCTCTCCACACAAAGGTATTCCTCAGAACACTACCCAGACTAAATGTTGATATAACTATACTTATGAAATAAAATAGTACTATGTTATCAATTTGCATTATACTCATCTTTTACTCTGGTTAATATCTCTCCCAGAAGATTCAATCCTTTACCATGTCTGGGATGATCCTTACCGGGGATCACTCCTGGAATGGGGTCCTTAGGATCTTCATAGATAAAACAGGTACTTTTATATTCAGGGGACAAGAGTTTATGTAAGAACTCATTGTTATACTCAGCTACCAGTATAATTGCACCTTCCAAACAGTCTGCCAAAGCATTCATATCAGGAAAATACTCTGTTTCAAACTCAGTATTATATGGCTCTGAAGTATAACTACGATGTCTAAACATAAATGTGAATAATTCAAGAAGACCCCTGTATTCATGTCTACCTATAATAATGTCCAGATAGTGCTTTGGGTTCAGGACACCCTCTATAATTGTACAACTAGTATACTCAACCATATCAGAATATTTTGATGTATTCTCTTTCCCTATTATCCAACCAGTCAGACTTAGTATACCATAAATAAAGATGAATACCTTTGTTTATTACTAAGTCAAACTTAGGCTCATACCTGATGCAGGCACCTATTATAGTAATAAGTGCCACCAGTCCCGGTAATATATAAACCAGCTCCATAGTTTGATATACTAAGTTATTTACTTACCATTACTAAGACACAGCATAGAGAATAGCTTACCCCAGAATCCCTTATTTCCGGCTACAGGAGTTTCAGGCTCTGTATGCTTATCAGAATGTAATATAAGGGCTCCTTTCAGCTTAAACTCATTACCTTCCTTACGAAGTTTACTTAATCTTACCTGTATAGCATATTTACTTCTTCCCAAGGTTTCACACAATCTGTCTGCTACTCCCTTAGTACCATACATTAAGGCATCTGCTTTGAGCAGATTATCCTCTTCAATAGTCCATCTTCTTGCCATTAGTCTGTAAAGATTTTATAGTTATAACTTGTTCCTCCCAGATCCTCACATATTCTTTTAAGATGTGCTTCAAGTTTCTGCTTCTTATTAAGCATCTTCCATCTATTAGATTTCATAAACCAAGGAGCCTCATGAGACGTCATATAGTCATAGGAATCTTTAGTGATGTTAATTACTTGTTTTGCCTGTTTTGTTTGAGGATTACTTTGTATTTCTGTAACCCTGCTTACTACTGCCCTGCCTGGCAGAGTAATAGTAAGACTTAATTTAATATCATTATTCATCTTCCAAATCAGGATGCCACTTAATCAATGACTTCCTGCACCATGCTACTATAAAGTGCTGAATAGCCAGCATAGTTATTATACATATAGTTATATCTTCCCACACAGGGGGAATCTCATAAGAATTGAACCATAGGAAAGCCATTAGCAATGCTATCCATGTGGTAGTACAATATACACAATATCCAAGAGGAAAAGCCAGCCATTTCAGTAACAGGGCTACATATAAAGCCTCTTTTTTGAATCTGGGTATAGGGTACTTCCATGTCTTTCCACATCCGTCTGTATAAACACTATCAGTTCCTTTTAGTCCCCTTACCTCATCTAATACAATACCAGCATAGTCACCTACCCCAACCCACTTACCCAGTAGTTTATACCATGGATAGAATATCATATCTTCCAACATACAGGTTCTTAAAAATATGCCAAACAGCCCTGCTACCACACCTAGTACAGTAGCAGTAAATATTAGTCCTAACATTCACTCAATTTTAATTGTTCTGATAATATTACTCTAAGATCCGGGGTAAAGATATCATTTGCTACCCAAAATTGGGTTTTCCCAGGATCTTCAGTAATGCCTGATTCAGGTATAAACTTTAAAGAGCACTTATGTACAGAGGCATTTATATCATCTCTGAATTCCAAATGTGTTATGAGGTGTGCCCTTAGTGATTTATCTCTCTGAATTTTTATAAATTCATATATCATCAGAGGCAGGCAGAAGAATCCCTTCTCCGCAGTGTATCTCAGAAAAGCTAACACCTTAGCCCTCCCACCAGGATGTAAAACAGGCACTAACCCATTAGGCCGGGCAGATATTTTAATAAGGTCATTAGCACTCAACCGGAGAAGATTAAAGGGTATCCTTCTTTTTCTTATAAAGTTTCTGCATCTTTCCCAATACACCTTTATTGTGTTTGTGATATAAGTTTTTCTAATCCTCTTTACCGTCTCCAAACATTCTTCTTCCTTGTAGCCTCCTTTTAAGCAATAGGGCATATTCCAAGCTTCAGGAATGAGGGATCTGAAATTACCATTTATATTAAGATATTCTCTCAGTTTAAGCCTTATATCATCATCCTGCTTCACTAGGAAATCATGCAGTGCATTTTCCAAGGGTACTAAGTATCCTACCCTCTTTCTGTATATCAACCATTTCAATAATACTATCTTTCCATGAGGAGTGAGGATTCCATAAACAGTGGAAGGACAGTGCATATTCCATACTAAATCCCTCTTCTTTAACTTATAGTTCATGTCTCTTTTAGTACTCTAATTACATCTTCTAACAGTAGTACATCAGACTGCGGAACCTCAGTGTATAGTACCCTCATCCTGTGAGATAAATCTTCAAGCTGACTAATTAAAGACATTGTTGCAGCCTCTTTAATCTCCTGCCCGGCAAATATCCCAGGTGTGAAGTTACATAGTTTCATTATCCCCAGACCCAAGATGAGTAAAGGAGAAATAGCTGCTACTATTAATATTAGTAGCAGCTTTAGTAAAATCTTTATTATTTTCATCTGTCAAAACCTCTTAGATAAACATTAATATAGTTTCCCATTATTTTAATAGCCCTCTCTGCATCCTCCTCCCTATTGAAGAGTATTACACCCGGGATACACTCTCTAAGTGTAATAGAGAACACTATAGGATTGGGGAAACCACCTATGTAGTATCTGATCCCTCCATCTGGTTTGTGTTCTGGAAGAGTATTAAAATATCTGGCTAACAATCTGAGTTCCAAATAGGGCCTCATGAAAGTGTAGTCCATTGAATTCATATTTACCCGGAATGCAGGGCATTCTGCCATGAGATTCTCTACAAGGTTTTCCTGGTCAAGCAGATACTCACAGAAAGCCCCTTTTGCTATTTCTTTGAGGGTAGGATCTCCACTATTATAATACTCTATAGCTTTATCAATAGATAAAGTTACAGATCCTGTAAATGTTCCTTCTTTAGTATCCATATTATGATATATAAAAAGGAGTCCTTAGGACTCCCAGTTAGTTAATTGTGCCAAATATCCGAACAGTTCTGGTACATCATAGTATACTCTTGCTGCACTCATTACTGACTTGAAGTAAATAAGACCTAATCCATATATAGGGTGAACCAACCCAGAATCAGGTATTGTATATACAATACAGTATTTTGGTCCTTCCTTATCCCGGCAACCATTTTCCCTCTCTGCCAAAGCTTTAATATAAGCAGTGTATTGCAAATATCCATAATCAATAGGTAAATTCAGATTATTAATGGTTTCCTGACATGTTGCTAACTCTTCCTTTGAAGTCAGGACTTATTATATGGTCTCCTACTTTCTTTTATACTTGGGTCATCAGTCAGGAACTCCAATGTCCTGCACATAACCTCATTTTTAAGTTGTACTACTAAACAGTTCATAATGATTCATATTTATGTTTTAATACTGCAAGGGCTATTTCAGCAGTTTCTTTAGATTTATAGTATACTACCCCCGGAACATATTCATACCGGCTACACCTAATTACCAATGCAGGATTTATCCCATCTGATGTGTTTCTATACGGAAGTTTCTTTATACAATATTTTTCTTCATTTATCTTTGGTTCCCAATCTCCATTCAGGTAATCAGCTACTGCTTTTATCTGAGCTATAGTTTCCAGATACTCCCTATGCCCGGGATTCATCTCTATATTCTCCTTTTCCCTAGGTATATTGAGCCATATATCTGTAAACTCTGTTAACTCATCAAGGTCATAGCATTCCAATGCAGCATTCTTCAACTCTCCTCCCTGCATAATCCATTCTCTGGCCTTATCTTTATAAAGTATATATACTCTTCCCCCACCTGTACAGACCGCATTACCCCTTATCAGGGTATAATGCTCCGGCAAGAGTGTATTCAGATCAGGGCAAAGATACTTTCCCTGTGAAGCAGTTTTTATATCCTCTATATTAGTTACCAGATATTTATCCTTATTTACCTTTATTATATCCCCTAAACAGAAGTCTTTATCTGTCTTATATTTATCTCCGTAAGGATTATTTTGAGGTACTTGCAGATTTTTCAAAGTTACTAAATTCATAATGATATATTTAATGTGTTTTTACTGGTCTTATAGTGTCAAAAGTTGAAGTACTGAAGTTGATTCTTATTGAATCATTGAGCCACATCCCATCTATCTCTTCTTTATCATAACCTAGTGATTGACTGTAATAATGTGCTATAAATGGTTTAAAGAAGAATGCCATGCATAGTAATATTGTTACTATGAGTATTCCGGATAATCCTCCGGCCTTTTTCATAGTTTTCCTGTTTTAGATTTAAATAAACTGATTTGTCTTCTTAAACCCTCCTCAAAGGATTCAAGGGGAGTTTTTTTTTTACTTAATTCCCTTTGAGATACTATGAGGAAGATTAAAGCTGCTCTTTTATGATTAGCTTCTAAAGATTCCATATATTCAATCCTTGATTGAGTATAGTTTCTGCTACTGGCTATAGGCAGAGGTTTAATTCTGGGTCTCATTATTACTGAAATGTTATTATTTTAAGTGGTTATGATGCAACTAAGAAGTGTTAAATGGTCATTTTATGTATGGTTTAGGGATAAATCATAGGGTAAAATGCAAGGTTTAAAGAAGGAAAAAGGAAGAAAGAGGAAAGAAGGAAAATACTATGAGAGTAAAAAGGCTCATATAAAAGAAAAGAGGGACAAGGTCCCCCTTTCTTAGAATTCTGCTAAAGCCGGAGCAGATCCTTGACCCTCCTCATGCAGCAGATAGAACTTACCATCTGGATTTCTCTCTGTTGCATCTCCTTGCACCAGACTTACCATTGGATGCTGAGGAATACCCTTCACTGCTACAGCTCCAGTGGTTCCCCCACACACAAAGAACAGCTTGTTGTCCTCAGCTGGGTGGAAGATTGCCTTTCCTTCTTTATCCCGCAGGATATTGCCCTGAGCATCTCTCATAGGCTGGGATTTAACTTGCAGTTTCTCAGCACCTACTAAGTTCTTAAACTGCTTAACAGTCATTGTCTGAATGAATTTTAATGGTTGCATAATGTAAAAGTTTAAATGGTTAAAATACTTAACACCCGGGGGTAGAACCCCATGTGCCAAGGGAGAGGGGAGGTGTGGTTGGTGTATATTCCATTCATAGATATACTACAAATTCTCCTAATATCTCATTCATAGAGATATATTCCATTCATAGATATTCCACACAAGAGAAACTAGGGGAGGGGGAGTATACCATATTAATATATGGAAAGAGAAAAGAAGGGGGAGGGGATAAAAAAAAATTAGGAAAATTCATATAATATTGGTATATTTGCCTGATTTAAATTAGTAACTATGATAGTAAGATTTGGTGAAGAAAAGGCAGAATATGACATACTTGTATTGCCTCAGGAGTCTGGAGTGGATAGTATGGGATATTGGAATAAATACACTCTCATTGTAAGAAGTTTGAATTCTTTTCATCCTATAGATCTTTATAAGGAAGATACTGAGAAGATTCATGATAATGAAGAAGGATATTACACTAATGTCTCTGCACTATATATGAAGTTAGCTTCAGTAGCAATGAACTATTATATGAACTCAAAAACAGGGGCAAAAATAAAAAGGGAATAAAGATTTGCATATATCAATTATTTTACTTATCTTTGCATCACTGAATTGATGAACTATACATCAATATGCGACCAGGGGCCAACAAAAGTATGGACAACAGGACTGGTCTATTTAAAGGGGTAGTATCCATAATCCTGTAACAAGGTTATCCGGAACAAAGGATTATAAAAACTATGGAGAGGTAATAGTCCTATCAGAAAATGACTCAGATATAAAGATAGTAGCCTACCTATATAGTTGAGAAAAGGTTGAGGGTAAAAGGCTCTTGGGGAAGTATTAACCGCCTATTGGAAGTTCTGAGTTAAAGACCCATAGTGATATGTTAAGCTGAGTACAGCTAAGAGTATTGTAATATACTTGGTCCAAGCCTGATAAAAAGGCTCTAGGGATTACTATATCCTCTAGGGATTACTATATCTAAGTGAAACCAGGAATATGAAAGGATATGAAAGCAGAAGATATTGAAAAAGTAAATAAGTTCTTCAGAGAACTTTTCTTTACAAAAAGAAATTACCTCAGGAAGGTGGGCAGGGAGTATGAGGATAAGTACCAGGATATTCACTTAAATTATAGTGAAGGAGCATGTCATGTATACACACAAAGTAATTATACTTTAAAAGATAGGAGATGAATGAGCTTTTAAATTATTTAAAGATAGGTGCACTGTGGCTGTGGCAACTACCACAGATTATACTTGCCTTATTGGTATGGGCTGTAATAGGATTCTGGTCTTCTCTTGGTGAGAAGTTTAATGGTAAGATAGTTATAGTATCAAAACTTGTTACATCAGGATTTTCTTTAGGAGAGTTTATATTTCTTAACCCAAGATATACAAAAGAAATTACTCTTAAACATGAATATGGACACTGCTTGCAATCCTTAATGCTGGGTCCTTTATACCTATTAGTGATAGGTATTCCATCAATACTCAATTTTATGAGAAGCATTGTAAAAGAAGATTCTCCTTCTTATAACTACTATGCTTTCTATACAGAAAAATGGGCTGATAAATTAGGTGGTGTAGAGAGATCTTAGTGGTCTCTCTTTTTTTTGCTATTCCACAACTCCTTTCATGAGGTAAATAGTGTTGGTTCCATGAAAATAATATGGAAAATATTTGGTAGTTATAAATATTTGACTTATCTTTGCATCATAATTAGAAGATAGGGTATTGCCCGCTACTATAGTGGATAGTACACTTGATCTTGGCTCAGGTAATGTAGGTTCAGTACCTGCTGGGACAACTAATAAGGGCTTGTAGTTCAATGGATAGAACATAAGACTTCTAATCTTATGATTCCAGTTCGAATCTGGGCAGGCTCACTAAATTAACCATAGCTGATTGGTTGATTTCTTGTAGTTCGTAGTATGATTTTGGTTATTAAGTTACCTCACCATATCATTATAGTGGGGTAATTGATGGGGCATCTGAAGGCAGGATATAGCCAGCAAAGCTATATAACAGAGGTTCAATTCCTCTCCCCATCTCTGGTTTAATTAAGAAATATGATTGATTTAGATAGTACTTTTATAGAAGAGTTTGAGAAGGAATTAAGTACAGAAGAAACTACTAAGGAGAGTGGTTTATTTCCTTTCTTCCTCAGTTATGTCAATATACTTGAGGGAATTAAAACTCAGATAAAGAATCTTCATTGGGCATCTTTAATGTTGCCTAACAGAGGTAAAAGAGGGGCCCATATTTATCTGGATGATTTTCATGAAGAAGTCTCAGATTTTCAGGACCTTGTTGCTGAATCAGCTATGGGTATTACAGGTACATCATTCAAGATGAATACAGTATCTGGTATTCCTTTTAATGCTTCATCTACTAAGGATTTAATGAATTATGTACAGAATAAGACTCTGGAGTTCTATAGTAATATACCACAAACTCCCCTCTGTGCAGGTATTAAATCAGAGACTGAGACCTTTATTCTTAAGGTAAATCAGTATGTGTACAGATTTGAATTAACTGAATAGGACAGATATGGGAGAAGATAAAATTATTAAAACAATAGCTACTTCTACTGTAAGGGAAACTGTGGCAATTGCCAATGACTTAAAGATACAGAAAGAAGATATACTTGGTATCTTCCCTTACAGGGATCAGGTGTATTTAATATATTCTTGTTGCAATGGAAGATAAATGGAGAGATACTATAAATGAAGAGGATACTAATATGGAAGCAAAAAAGTATCCTCATGAAGTACTGCACTTAGCTACATTTGAAGCAGTTGGTAAGTATACAAGTGTAAGAAGGGCTATGAGGAGAGGCCATGTAGCAGCATGGGGGTCTATAATTCCTAAAAGACCCTTCAATAACAGGAAAAGAACCCCTGGCAGGCAGAAACAGCTGGAGAAGGAAGTAATTTACAGACAACTTAAATATGGAAACAGAGGAAAAGGGGTTTAATGATGAACCAGTAATTTACTGCACTCATTGCCTTTCTCTGGCTATAAGAGATATGTCTGGTACAAATTACTGCAATGAGTGTGGCTCTACTGATACAGAGAGCATCAATATATTTGATTGGGAGAATTTATATAAACAAAGATATGGGAGAAACTACACAGAACACAAATAAGGTGGAAGAGAGTAAAACAGCCAAAGGACCTGTACTACCTAAGAAATTAACTTATGAAGAGTTGGAGAATACATGTTCATTACTAAGTAATCAGTCAAGACAGTTACATGAGCAGAATTCCCAGTTAAGACAAGCCTTAGGTGATGCTAACATGGTTAACTTTTATAAGAGATTGGACTACCTCTGGCTATGTATTAATTCAGAAGCTATGTACCTTACTGAAGAGTTCAGGTCAAAGTGTGCTGAAGAATTCATGGAATTAATGTCTCCTCAGCAGGCTCATGAGGCACCTGATTCCAGTGAAGGAGAAAATAAGGAAGAATAAGGGGGATATTGTATGAGCAGGGTAGCAGATAGTATAGTTAGAATTCCTTGCAAACTTGATAATTCTTTCTTTAAATATTGGTTTAAATTCCTTCACCCCTTTCATAATCTTACTGAAAGGGAAATGGATGTAATAACCTGTCTGGTAAAGGAAAGATATGAGCTTAGTAAAGTCATTAAGGATAATGATATCCTTGACAGGGTTACTATGGGAGAGGACACCAGAAAGAAGATCATGGATGAATTAGGCATAAATAATCCTCATTTTCAGGTAGTTCTCACTAAACTGAGAAAGAATAAGATTATTATAGATAATAAGATCAATCCCAGATACATACCTGCTGTCAAAGAAGAGAATGGCTCATTCAAAATGATGTTACTATTTGAATTTTCATGACTTATCAGGAAATAATAAAGGAGGTAGCATCAGAGCTTAATCTGCCTGCTCAGGTAGTGAAGGAGGCTTATGAATCCTACTGGAAGTTTATAAGGGAGAGTATTAAGGGACTTCCTTTGAAGGAAGATCTTAGTAAGGAAGAATTTGAAAGCTTAAGGACTAATTTTAATATACCCAGCCTGGGTAAATTATCATGCACTTATGACAGGTATATTAACTTAAGGAAGAGACGTAAAATAATAGAGAAGTTAAGGAATGGTAACTACAATAAAGAAGGTGAAGCCAATGTTTAATGGTTTAATCACCACTATGCACAGATATAAAGATGATCAGACTATTGCAGGGTCTAGTTTAGTAGATGCACAGAGAGTGGCTGGTACTATTAAGGAATACCAGACTGTAGTAGCTGTAGGTCCCTCAGTAAGGGGGATTGAGGTAGGAGATACAGTATTTATTAATCCCTCAAGATATGCAAAGAAGATGCATCAGGAGGGTAGCCTGAAAGATGGTGTTATAAGTGATAACCCTGTGGTGAGATATGATTTTAGGATTATTAATATCAATGGGGAACCTCATCTATACCTGTATGATAATGATATTGAGTATATAGCAGAGGTTGAGGAATTTGAAGAGAATCCCTCTTTAGTTACAGAAGAGGCTGTGAGACCTGCTATACTTACTGATGTAAGTACTTCAGGGAAGTCCAAGAGCAAGATATTAAATTAATTAAAGAGCCTGCTTGATCTAAAAATCAGGTGGGCTTTTTTTTTTCATCACATAGCTATGAAATTATTGGAATATATTGATTACCAGATTAAGGTATCTGCTGAAGCCCTTCTTATAAAGCCTATCAGACAGCTATATAATTCTGACAGGTCTCTTAGTAAAGAGAAGTTTATGCAGCAAATAAGCTATCTTTACTTTATGGTAGACCCAAGAAGTACATATAGTTATATTATAAATGAGGAAGAAAGGGCAAAGGCTATTATAGAACAGGAAGGTCTTCCTCATGATTTTAAGCCTGATACAAGGTTGGAGGAAGCTATGGAGATTTACAGGAAGCATACTGTGACAGAATCCTCCCTGTTATTGGAGGATTGCAGGGTTGCTATTGATGAAGTAAGGAGTTTCTTAAGAGGGTTTAAGCTTGATTCTGAAAGTAATATGGATGATAAAGGCAGGCCTATTTATAAAATTAATGACCTCCTTACTGCTGTATCCAAGATACCTGAACTGGTAAAGAAGCTTTCAGAAGCTGAAAAAGCAGTTAACATGGATATTGAAGAGCAAGGAAGGGCAAGGGGAAATCAGGGATCTAAGACTTTAATGGAAGACGGAATATTTGTATAGATTATGGAAGCATATGATATAATAGAAGTGCTGAATAGTTATATAGCACAGATTTATCCTGATAATGACGGGCATTTTATATTGCATAAACAGGTACTGCCTGTACCTGCTATTAATGCTTATAAAGAGATTAGGTACACCCTATATTATATCCACAAATCACATAAGATTACTGTCATCACAACTGCCTGTAAAACAAGATATGTTACAGATGTTGAGAAGGAAGTAGTAAAGAGAGACACCTCAATGCAGTTCCTGAGGCAACTATTTGATTTTATCAATAGTGGGGATATGGAAAAACTCATAAAGGAAGGATATGGAACTAAACAGATACCAGACATCTCTTGAAGAACTGGAAGTGGATAAATGCCCTGCAGAGGTAGCTGATCAATTCTATGATTTTATACATAATGTTCCTTTTATAAGGAATATGATTTCTCCTTCAAGAAAGTATGCAAAGGATTTACCCAGGGATAAGGATGGTAAAATTATAGTAGATGTTACTCAGCCCCATATACTGGAAGATATGGATTATTTCAGACCTTCTGCATTGTTCTATAAGAAGTCTTTAAAGGAGACTGGGCAGGGAAAATTTACTAATTTAAGTCCTAATCCTAATCCTAATAGTGAGTTTGGTAAATGGGCTAAGGAAGAAATTTATAGGATATTTAATGGTTATATAAGGCCTTCAGATGGGGAATGGATTACAGGGGACTATTACTTCTTTCTTAACTATTGCCCTATACAGTTGATCAAACAAGACCCTGATAATCCAAATAAATCTTCAAGGGTTATAGATTTTCCTGATGTATGGGATGGTCATTATCTCATTACTCATTATTTATACCAGGCAAGGGAAAATGGACACCATGCTGCTGAACTTGCAAGTAGGGGTAAGGGTAAATCATTTCTAGGGGCATCACTGCTTGCCAAGAGGTTTATATTAGGGGAATCCAGTATGGTTAATAGGAAGGTACAATGTGTGGTTACTGCTTCAGAAAGAAAGTATCTTACAGGTGCTAACCAGATATTGGATATGTTTCAATATTATATTGACTTCCATGCCAGCATGAGTTTTAACACCCAGTTTCCCTCAAGAAGATTAACCTCTACTATGCAGAATCTGCAATGGACCATGGGGTATCTTGATATTGATACTGGTGCCAGGAAAGGTACTGAGAATAGTGTAGTAGGCATTACATCAAAAGATGATGAATCTAAGTTAAGAGGATCAAGAGGGGTGTTATATCTTATTGAGGAGATGGGTACTTTCCCAAGGTTATTAGGTCTTTACTCTACCCTGAGACCTTCTGTAGAGGATGGTAACAAGGTATTTGGGCTTATATTTATGTATGGTACTACTGGTGATAAAGACTCTGATTTCAGCTCAGCACAGGAAATAATGTATAATCCTGTAGGATATAATGTAGAAGCTTTACCTAATGTATATGATAAGGAAGGACAGGGAAGGTCTATGTTTGCCTTCTTCTTTGGTGGATACATGAATAGGGCAGGTTGTTATGATAAGGATGGTAACTCTGATGTAACCCTTGCTATCCTTGAAATACTTAAGGATAGATATGTAGTTAAGTATAATTCTACTGATATAAATACTATAACTAAGAGAATTGCTGAAATACCTATTACACCTCAGGAAGCTATACTAAGGAGTAAAGGGAATATGTTTCCTGTTACTGCACTTAATGAGAGACTAAATCAACTGGATAATAATATTAGGGAATATGATGATGTGTATGTAGGTACTCTTGAATTTAATAAGGATAAAGTAGTAGAATTTAAACCTAATTCTGATATACCTATCAGGGATTTCCCACTTAAGGATAATAAGGCTACAGGAGCTATTGAAATATTTAAGATGCCTGAAAAGGATAGGGAAGGTAAGGTATTTAGTAACAGGTATATTATAGGTCATGACCCTGTAGATGATGATTCATCAAATACAATGTCCCTGACTTCCTCTTTTGTTCTGGATTTATGGACAGATCAGATAGTAGCAGAGTATACTGGGAGACAGCCATTTGCTGATGATAACTTCGAGATAGTAAGGAAACTATGTTTGTTCTATAATGCAAAGTGCCTTTATGAGAATAATAAGAAGGGTTTGTTTGCATATATGTCAAGGACAAACTGTTTGTATTTATTAGCTGATACTCCCGGGTATCTTAGGGATAAAGATATTATTAAGGGAGTATTTACAGGGAATAAATCTAAAGGTGTAAATGCTACTGCTCCTGTTAATAACTATGCCAATGCACTTATCAGGGATTGGTTGTTAAAACCAGTAACAGAGGTACAGATTATAGATGGTGAAGAGCAGGAAGTTACTATTCCTAACCTGTTCAGGATAAGAAACAGGGCCCTTATAAAGGAGCTTATACTGTTCAATCCTGATATAAATGTAGATAGGGTCCGTGCATTAGGTATGCTGATGTTATACAGGGAAGAGAAGATGGTATTATATCAGGGAGATATGTCAGGTAATAAAACCAGGGTACCTGATTCTTATCTTGGAAATGATCCTTTCTTCATTGATAATTATGAGAGAAAATTCAGTAAATTTAGTCCTCAAATGCCCAAATAATTAATAATATGCTTATTCCCTTGAATAAGAGTTTATTTTTACCTATTTTTGCAGCAATATTAATTAATAAGAAACTATGGCAGATTTTTTGAATTTCCCGCAACAAATGCTACCTATTTCCAAGAAGACTAAGGAATGGAGAAAATCTTGCCTTCTCTGGGCAAACCAGAAAGCCTTCTTTAATTATAGCCTTGTAAGGAAGTCAGTTATACACAAGAAGATAAACTATGACCTGCTTAATGGCAGACTACATATGTCTGATCTTGAGTTAGTACTTAATCCTGATCAAATAAAGGCAGGTTATATTCCTGACAGGGTACAGCATTATCCTATCATGAATAGCAAACTTAATGTTTTGAGGGGGGAAGAGGCTAAGAGAGTATTTGATTACAGGGTTATTGTAACTAATCCTAATGCTATATCAGAAATAGAAGATAATAAGAAGAATGAGTTACTTCAGAGATTACAGGAGGCTATCTCAGATACTAATCTGTCTGAGGATGAGTTTAACCTGAAGATGGAGGAGCTTAATGATTATTATACCTATGAGTGGCAGGATATAAGGGAAGTAAGGGCTAATGAACTCCTTAACCACTATGTAAAGGAGTATGATATTCCTCTCCTGTTCAATAATGGTTTTATGGATGCTCTTGCTGTAGGTGAGGAGATGTATCAGGTAGATATAGTGGGAGGGGAGCCAGTAATAGACAGATTAAACCCACTCAAGGTAAGAATATTTAAGTCAGGATATAGTAATAAGGTAGAGGATGCTGATATGATTATCCTTGAAGATTACTGGAGTCCTGGAAGAGTTATAGATACTTTCTATGATGTATTATCTCCTAAGGATATTAAATACATAGAAACTGTTCCTGATTATATAGGTCAGGGTGCAGTGGATGGTATGGATAATATAGATGAGAGATATGGTTTTGTAAATGCCAACATGATTGGGGATGAAATAACTATCTCCAATGGAACCTATTTCTTTGATCCTGCTAACCTGTTTACAGAAGGTATAGCTAACTCATTACTTCCTTATGATCTTGCAGGTAATCTAAGGGTATTAAGATTATACTGGAAATCCAAGAAAAAGATACTCAAGGTTAAGTCATATGACCCTGAAACAGGGGAAGAAGTATATAACTTCTATCCTGAAACTTATGTAGTAGATAAGGATAATGGGGAAGAAGCACAATCCTTCTGGGTAAATGAAGCATGGGAAGGTACTATGATTGGTAATGAGATATTTGTCAATATGAGACCAAGATTAGTACAATATAACAGGCTGAATAATCCCTCAAGATGTCATTTTGGCATTATTGGGTCTATATATAACCTGAATGACAGCAGGCCTTTCTCCCTTGTGGATATGATGAAGCCATACAACTATATGTATGATGCTATCCATGATAGATTAAATAAGGCACTTGCTTCAAACTGGGGTTCTATACTTGAAATGGACCTTAGTAAGATACCGGCAGGATGGGATGTGGATAAATGGATGTATTATGCAAAAGTAAACCATATTGCTGTCATAGACAGTTTCAGGGAAGGTACTATAGGTGCTTCAACTGGTAAGTTGGCAGGAGGTCTTAATAATGCAGGAAAGGGCATGATTGAGACCAATATAGGTAACTATATACAGCAGCAGGTTAACTATCTTGAATTTATTAAGATGGAGATGGCTGAAGTTGCTGGTATATCAAAGCAGAGGGAAGGTCAGGTATCAAGTAGGGAAACTGTAGGTGGGGTAGAGAGGGCAACTTTGCAATCATCCCATATTACAGAGTGGCTGTTTACTATACATGATGATGTAAAAAAGAGAGTGCTTGAAGCTTTTCTTGAAACTGCAAAGATAGCCCTTAAAGGAAGGAATATGAAATTCCAGTATATCCTGTCAGATACTTCCACTAAAGTAATGGAGATTGAAGGGGATGAATTTGCAGAAGCTGATTATGGGCTTGTAGTGGATAATTCACAAGGGACACAGGAATTACAGCAAAAACTTGATGTATTAGCCCAGGCTGCTTTACAGACCCAAGCTTTATCTTTCTCTACTATTACTAAACTTTATACTTCTGCTTCTTTAGCCCAGAAACAAAGGCTTATTGAAAAAGATGAGAGGGAAATAAGAGAAAGACAGCAACAGGCACAGCAACAGCAGTTAGAGAGCCAGCAACAGATTGCCCAGATGCAAATGCAACAAAAACAGGCTGAACTTGACCAGAAGGAAGAAGCTAATATAAGGGACAATCAGACTAAAATTATAATAGCCCAGATCCAATCTGGCTCTGATGAAGAGGATGGTATTGTTATAGATGACTACTCTCCTGAGGCAAAGGCTGCTCTGCAAGAGAAGATAAGGGAATTTGATGAAAGGTTAAAACTGGATAGGGAAAGACTGGAGTTGGATAAACAGAAGGCTAAAGATGATGTCAGGCTTAAAAAGGAATCCCTTGATAAGAAAATCAGTTCTAAAGTAAATAAATAACATGAGAAGAATAAATGGTATAATTGAGTCAGCATTTCCACCTTCTACTAATATGCTTTGGCTTGATAAAGGTAGTGCTAAGTACTATCATAATGGACAATGGGTTGATATAGCAAAGGCAGCAAACCCTGAAAATCCTGAGGCATCTATCCCTACCTTTGTGTTTGGGGATAATGCAACCAATAAGCAGGTAGCAGCAGATTTGGGTATATATGATGTAGTTTCAGTAAGAATTGAAGGTATACTGAATGGTTCCCAGTATGATGCTGTAGGATATTATCATGGGGGTAGTATTGTAATACTTAAGGGTACGGTTAATACTGTATTTGATGTAAACTTCAATACAGGGGAACTTACTCAGACAGCAGAATATGATGTATCCAGATTATTGCCTTGCACACATCTTGAAGTAGGTACTACAGATGAAGTGAAGTCTTATAACCTTGAAATGATAGGTACCCAGACTAACTTCTTCATAGATATAGAATATGCTTATGGTGTAGGTAGTTTCCAGAGTGCTACAGGAGGTATGATACATGTAGTTACCTCAAATGGTGGGGACTTATTCTATGATATTCTTCCTGATGGCTCTATTATTGTAGACAGGGATTATATAAAGACTAACCTTCCTTATCAAAAAATAATTGAAGATTCTTTGATTGGAAGTCCTATAGAGGATGATGTAACTAATTCTCAGATTGTGGCAGCAGGTCAGTTACTTGTTAAGGGAAGTACAGGGGTTATTACTTATACCAGAACTCCTGATTCAACTGATGATGCTGTATACTTTATATGCCCTAAAAAAGATGGAACTAGTCGGGTTCTTACTTATACTGTGGCTAATAAAACCATAACTTCTGCTCAAATATAATAGGTATGTTTTTTACAAAAGAAGACTATCAGAAGATAGAGAAGTACCTTCTTGAGAATAGTATTAAAGATACTGAATTCTCAAAGGCTTCTCCTCTGTCTGGCAGGGAGGTAGTAGCTATTGTTCAGAATGGGCATAATGTTAAGGTAACTCTGAATACATTAAGAGATGCCTTATTCTCTATAGGTGTGGATGATTTTCTTAATATAAGTACTAAATATAATGAAACATCCATATCCCTTCTTCAGGCTATTACCCTAATCCCATTAGAGAACAGAAAACCAGGACAGGTTATCACTTTCTTTGATGATACCCATAAGTGGGTAGTATATCAATTTACAGGGGAAGTAACTAACCAGTGGAATAATCTTACTCTATGGGTAGATGTATTGAATGGGGGAACAGGGGCTAATGTTGTCCCTGATAATGAAGATACTGTAGGAGTTCCTGAGGGAAACTTTACACTGCTTAAATTTGCTAATAAGGAGTATGACCCTGTTAATTTCTCAGGGCTGGCAAGGACCTTTTTAAGAAAGAATATTACTACTAACTCATCAGGTACAACTATTAATCTCCTTACCCAGGAAATGGTTAATACTCCTCATACTATATATCATATACAGTATGATTATGACCTGAATGGCAGTACTATTAATATTCCTGAAGGCTGTGTATTACAATTTGATGGTGGAAGCCTTACTAATGGTACTATTAAGGGTAATAATACTAAGCTATCAGGGATTATAAATATTACATGTTCCGGTAGTGGTAGCTTTGACTTAAACAGGGCTAATGTAAAGGATTTTGGAGCTGTAGGAGATCTTGTAACTGATGATACTGAAGCCTTTGAAAGAGCACTATCCTTCCTTACTACCCTTAATACTTCTAATGTAGCTGGTGCTAATACTCTGTATTTACCTTCTGGTTCTTACAGTCTGTATAATATAGACTGCAAGGATGTTAATATAGTAGGTGAATCTGCACTTAATACAGTTATCTCAGGAAGAGGTGCTGATGCAGTATTTACCTTAACCTCTCCAACTACAAGTATGGACAAGGTTAAAGAGGTAAGTGGTCTGTACTTTATAAATGGTATCCTTGCAGTTAAGGGGGATAACTTTGATATAAAGAACTGCATATTCACAGCTCAGGGTACCAACTATATTGATGTAAAGGGGAACAATGTAAATATATATAATAACCTGTTTAATAATAAGACAGCTGCTATAAAAATAGCAGATTCTTTAGTGGATATATATGATAATAAATTCTCCGCAGCTAATGCTTTAGGGCCAAATTATGCATTAATAGATATTCAGAATACAAGTAATTCTTCAGAAATCTCTATAAGAAATAACTGGTTTTACTCCTATAGAGTAGATGCTGTATCTGTAAGTGGGTTACCTCCCCAGGCTTTAATGATTCAGGGAAATATATTCACTATTTACTACCAGTCCACGGGTATAAATATTTCATTGGGAAGTTACACCAACAATGGTAATTTCTACATACATGGTAATAGGTTTATTTCTACTAATGTTCAGGATAAAGATACTAGGGGTATAGTAGTAGAGGCTACAGGAGGTGCTAGTAATAACATTGAGATCTCAGAGAATAGCTTCAGTAATATTGCAGATCCTATCTATGTAAATACAGGTGCCTACAATACTACTATTAAGTCTAATCACATAAAAGGAGCATATGGTCCTTCTGTATATTCATCATCAAGGTATACCACTATTACAGATAATGTACTTGAAGGAACTCCTGTTAAAGTATTTCAGCCAGCAGCAGTATTTATTTCAGCAGGAATTGCACCTATTATTAAAGGTAATGTTTTCAGAATTACAGGATCTCCACTGCCTGATGCCCTTATTTATACTACTCAGGCATATAAGGCTATTATTACTAATAATCCTGTAACTAGTGTAAATACCCTTACTTCTGTTATTCCTACTGTAATCAGTGAAGCAGGTCAGGCTAATGATGCCTTTATAGAACAGCCTGTTACTATACCTAACAGTGGTACCAGCAATGCTCTTCCTGAGGGAAATAATATACCTGATGGATTCAGGTTTTATCAGACTGATAAAGGGAAATACACTACATACTCTAAATCCTTCGGGTGGATAGAGGATTAAAGTTAAATTGTAAGTCAGTAATTAATAGATTAGTTACTGACTTGCATACTTAAAATAGTTTATCTATTTTTGCAGATATCTATGACACATGAAAGAGATACAACAATTAATAAAGAGGGATAGTGCTGAGGGTACCTATAAAGATATATACCCTGAGACTTTTACTTCAGCAGTTACAGACAGAGAAACTGGCAAAGCTCTTTCCGAACTATTATCTATATATAATTTCTACTATCTTCCTTACTTGGGAAGTGACTCAGAAACCAGGCTGACTATACCAAGAAAGTATAGGAGAAAAGGATTATGGATACAGTATATAAGATTTGATAATACTTTTCAGGTAGAATACTATGTAGCTGATGATACAGAGGATGCAGCATGGGGTTTGGATAGTAACTGGCAACAATATAACTCTGCTACCTTAGGTCCTGATGATGTTAATGAGGAAGATTTAGCTATTGTTGATAATCCTAATCCTAAGTTACAGTTTGCTGACAGGCCTTACAATCCTTCTAATTTTTCAGGAAAGGGGTACACTATACTAAGAAAGAATATTCAGGATGGTAAGAATATTCTGACCCAAGATATGGTCAGTGCCGGGAATACTGTATACCATATAAGATATGACTATGATTTAAATGGGGCTACTATTACTCCTGGACCAGGTTCTATTTTAGTATTTCAAGGAGGATCTGTAACAAATGGTGGCTTTAACATTATAGGAAACTGGAGTATTCAAGCTCCTAGATACCATATATTCAAGTACCCTTTCCAGTTAAATAACTGTAGGTGGATATGTGATATTGAGTGGTTTGGAGGCCTTCCAAACAGTACTGTTGATAACTCACCTGTAGTAGCAAATGCCTTATCTATTATTAAAGGATCATCCGGTAGATGTTGGGGTGGTATAAAGTTTAATGAAGGTAGTTACAGGTTTAATTCACCAATAGTAATAAGTGAGGCTACAGGGGTATCTATAGTAGGGGCAGGAGAAGATAAGACCTTTCTTTCACATGTACCAATCTCCGAAGAAACTGATGAAACTGGTAAATTTATTATCTTATATGATGTAGTGGATAGTACTATAGGGGACTTCACTGTAGCCTGTGGTAACCAGACACATGCTATATACTTAGCAGGAGATGAGGGGGCTATACAGAATAATAGGTTTAAGCCTATTACTGTAAATACCCAAAGGGGTACAGGGTATGCATTATATCTGACAGATGGTAGTGGAAGTACACCTGACAAGGTTACTATTGAAGCTAACAGGTTTGAGTGTATAAAAACCATAAATAATAGCTATGGTTTATATGTAAATACCTTAGGATTAGGAAATGTCATAGACAATTGGATAGAAATTTATCCTAAGAATGAAGATAATAGGAGTAACACTACTCTTACTTTTTCACAGGGTATTATATCTTTAGGACATGTAGTATCAAATTCTACCAGAGTAATTAGTCTTAATGAGTTTAACCACCAATTTATTAATATTGGCTCTATTATTGCTGATACTCCCACAAGTTTTATAAACTTTAACAGGAGAGAGGGAGATGGTATAAAAAAAGGGACACTGCATATAGGAAATGTTAGTATACTAAATGCAGAGAGTCCATCCATTGGTTTGAACTTTGCGTATCCTACTGATTTAGTCATAGACAGTTTGGTTCTCCAAGGGGATTTTGCCTTTAGGGTAATGAATGCTGCACCTAATACACAGGATCTTCCAAAATTTGTTATAGGGAATCTGGTTAACCTACTGGATAACAGAGCTGGCTTTATAGTTGACTCTACAAATTTAACCTATATAAATAAAGGAGACAGCACAGTAGCATACCCTTCAAGGGAAGGAGTAAATTTCCAAACTTTAAACAGATCTTCCAGAACCAGTCTGGGTCCTGCTAATATAGCATTTTGTACTCAGGGTGTAAAGGATTTTCAGGTATCCCAGATACCTAATGTAGAATCTGCTGGTCAGATTACTGTTAAAGATAGTGCCGGAGCACAGTCTCCTGTGGCTACTTTTAATAGTAACACTTATAAGGTTAAGTCCCTAGGTCTGGATACTTTTGAGGTCAATGCAGGAATGCTGGGAGATATAGGTGGAGATGCTATAGTGTATAGAACTAATGATGATATTAGGGTGGTTACTGGAACCTCTGGTAACCCTAAAACCAGAATATTAGCTTCTGTAAAGAATGTAGGTACTACTGCACAAAGACCAGTATTAAATGCTGATGAGGTATATCTTGGCTTTCAGTACTGGGATACTGACTTAGGTAAGTATATTGTATGGAATGGTACTACCTGGGTAAATCCTGATGGTACTAAACTAGCACCTACAAGAGGCACTACAGCTCAGAGACCTATATTAGAGTCAGGAGATCATGGATTTATCTACTATGATACCAGTTTGCAGACTCTTGCTGTGTGGACTGGTACTGAGTGGAAAGAATGTTGTAATGGTGGAAGTACACCTCCTGAAGATCCTTATGTTCTTTTGTCTAAAGAAAGCATGACCTTTACCAGTAAGGGTGGGACAGAAACTGTAGATGTTACTTCTAACTCAAACTGGGAGGTTACTATAAGTTGATAAGAAAAAAAAAAATAACATATGGCATGGATAAATGTAACTCCTACTTCTGGTCAGGGCAATAGAACTATTTCAGTTACCTGTGAAGCTACTACAGGTAGGTCAAACAGGCTGAGTACTATAAAGGCTACTGCCACCTCAAGTGGAGCCCAGGCTACCTGCTCCTGTACCCAACAGGGAGTGGGTTTACAGGTGACAGTCTTTAAGAGCCCAGTTACTATCCCTTCTTCAGGAGAAAGAGATGTAACAGTGCTGGAAGCAAATGCTGGAGGGCCCTTATTTACTAATGCTTATAAGCTAGATTATACTGCTACTATAACCACTAGTGGAGGGTCTACTGTAGACTTGGATACAGAAGTAGGTAAATCAAGGTTTGTACAGATTTATTACTCAACAAACTCAGGAAGCACATGGACACTAGTTCCTGAAAGTGGTATTGTACCTAATGATCCTGGGGCAACTTCACCTTATCTGTATAAATTTACATTCCCTTTCTCCACTGATGACATTAGTTGGGATTATGAAAGGACTATTTATTTTACACTTCAGGCTTGGGATGAAAACAGTAATAAGGAGACTGTTGAATTAACTGTTACTGTAGAAGCAGTAGAAACACAAGATGACTATGCTCCTTTAAGTACAAAAGTCCTGCATTTCACTAGTGCCAGTGAAGAAGAATCTAAGATTATTTCCTATACTGCATCTAAGCTATGGGATCTTTGTGTAGTTGAAGATTCCAGATATAATGGTATGGCACGGGGATATTATCTGCCCACTAACTATATGACATTCAACCCAACAACAGGTGGGGCAACACTTTCTGGTACTACAGGGGGTATTATTACTGTAACTAGTAAGCCTATGACTGGTACAGGCACTACTGTTACTAAATTCAGGCTCAGATATAGTGATGCTGGCTCTGTTGTACTGGGGCAAATTCCTGAAGAAAGTGAAAATGAATGTACAGTATATAGGGAAGGTGGGTTCCAGTTAATACAGATAGATGATGTCTCTACTATACTACCTGATGGCTCACATACAGTCTCTGGTTATAGTAATGGTTCTGAAATGAGATGGAACTTCAGGATGAGTAACCAAAATGGAACATGGGTTAATGCTGATCGGTACTTCCTGGATTATGTAACAGTAACTGCCCTTGATTTGGATGCTTATGGTGTTGGTACTAGTAAGACTATTGAAGGTATAATACCTGAGAATAAGATTGTTTATCCTGAGTCTGATGCCCAATACTATCCTGGAGATCTCAATGCTTACAAATATACTATGAAGATTGATAGATATGCTTTTGAACAATTTAGTTATTCCTTTGCTCTTCAAGTTTCAGTAGCAAATTACAATGAAGCTACTGGTGAGTGGTCAGATTATGAAACAATGACCATTCTTATAAACAAGTCATAAAAAAAAAAAAAAATGGCAACATCACAACATGTACATGCACAACCAACCTCCGGATCAGGTAAGGGTACTATCTCAGTAACTGTAGATGCTCATACAGGTAGAGTACAGAGAAGTGGAACATTAACAGTATCTACTGTTACTGGTATTAAAGCTACAGCTAACTGTACAATCACACAGGCAGCAGCAGCTCAGGTTATTAATTTAACTTCCCCAACAGCGGGAACTAAGGTAGAAATTGCAGCATCTGCTTCAGATAGAACTGTTACTATTAAAGGTACTGCCAACTGTGCTAACTTAGCTTGGAACATTCTTTCTGAGGGAGCAGTTATTACACCTCCTGCTGCAAGTACTGTTACAGCTAGGATCAATACCACTGATGGTACAGGAGGAACTAGTATTAATAACAACGTCTCTATCCCAGGAGACCCAGGAGCCAAATCTCTATATAACTTCTGGATGAAGTATGATTTAACAAGTTATAAACCCGGTATAGATACTACACTGGAATTTGAAGTTAGCAATGGAGGTTCCATTAAGAAAACATTCCAGATTATAGTAAAAGCTTCTGCCGGAACTATTTCTTTGAATCCTACTACTTTAACATTCCCAGCTTCTGGTGGTAATGCACAGACTGTCACAGTTACATCTAATGATAAATGGACAGTATCTTAATGTAAAACTAAGATCGTAATTAATAAATCACTTAGGTCCTTGCCTGAGTGATTTATTTTTTATAGATTTGCCTCAAAATATGATTATAACATGAAAATATATAATGCAGACTCTAAGATTGCATCACTTCAGGTCTCAAGACTGGGTAGTGTGGAAGCAGGAGATACTGAGTTTGGAATAACAGTATTATTGAAAAATATAACTGAGGAACCAGTTACCTGTCAGATATTGCCAGCAGGGCAGACAGAATATATAAGTACTGTATTGAGTGTAGGGTGGAATCCTGAGTTGGTTATTGGGGTAAAAGGAGCTCCTGCTGATTCATTACAGTATGGCTATTAATATAGGAATTGCTAATGGTATTGGCTTTGAGAAAAAAATCCACTGGTAGTGATATAAATTTCCCTGACTGGTTTAAGGAAGTTGCTATTTGTTACTTTGATGTAGGCAGACAAAAGGCTACCAATGAAAGCCTTCAAAAGGAGCCTGTATTAAAGGACTTTATGGGTAATACAGATGGTTTAGTCCTTAATGGTTTTCTTTTTACTCCTGAGTCTGGTATAGAGAGCCCAGGGAAGCTTGTATTTGATGGGATAGATGACTATGGGGAGTTTAATGTCCCTTCTAGGGAAGTATTATATTACGTATTATATAAGGTTGATTTGCTTGTATTGGAAAAGGATACTTGGCAATATCTATACAATGTTAATAATGTTAGGAATTATCTTGCCTATACAAGTAAATTTTCTACCCCTACCCCTAATACATTAGTTTCAAATGGTACTCTATTATCCCCTAGAGGTAATATACAAAGAGTTCAGCATAGAGGGGATTCTTTTATGGATTTTTGCACCATAGGATGCAGATCAAACCTAGTAGAATATGCTGATATAGCTTTTTATGGAGCTATCTTTCTCAGAGGGATGATTACACAGGATGAGTTGGAGTACTGTATTAAACTACTTAATGGAGAGATATGAAATACATCATTATAATAGCAGTACTGCTGGGTCTTAGTCTGGGTTATACTATTAACAGGTATAATAAACTTAATGATAAATATAAAGCTTCTATAGAGAATATTAAGGCTTATGAGTCACAATTCAGTGACCTTGATGATGCCAATAAGGTATTCAAATTTACTATAGAACAGCTTAATTATTCTAAAGATTCTATTATACAGAAGCTTAATGAAACCAGAAAGGAATTAGGTATTAAGGATAAAAGACTTGAGCAACTGCAATATAATCTGACACATGCTGTAAGAACAGACACCATACATATTAAAGATACTATATTCAGAAACCCTGATTTCAGACTGGATACTATTATAGGGGATCAATGGTTTAAAACCAGATTAGGTCTTAATTATCCTTCGGAGATAGCAATATCTCCCCAGTTTAAATCAGAGAGCTTTCTTTTCCTTGAAGGAAAAAGAGAAACTATAAATCCACCTAAGAAGTTCTTCCTTAGTAGGTGGCTCCAGAGGAAACACACTGTACTTAATATAGTAGTTAAGGAAAATAACCCTTATGTTGAGGTTAAGGAGCAGAGGTTTATAGAAGTAATTAAGTAGCTTATATTAAAAAGTGTGTGTATGGATACTGGAATTTTTATAACAGCAGGTTTAGGTATTCTGACTTCTATTGCCAGTGGTTGGACTTCATGGTTCTTTGCCAGAAAGAAGTATGATAGTGAGGTAGATAATACTATTATACAGAATATGCAGAGTTCACTGGAGTTTTATAAACAGCTGTCTGATGACAATAAGAGCAGATTACAGGAAGTTTTGGAAAGAAATCAAGCCTTGGAAGAAGAAGTAAGGGAACTAAGAAGAGAAGTCAGGGCATTAATGCTGCATAGTTACAAAGAATTAACATCAGGTCCTGATATATCTTCCAGGAGTACATAAAAAAACATGAGAAAAGGATACCTCAATAAGATACCAATTGTAGCAGGAGATGCTAACAAAGTAAGTACTAATATATACTATAAAGAAAATCCTGATGGTACTATTACTCTTTATAAGAGAGTAAATGGTAAATTGCAGAGTATCACCTCTGGAAGTAATGATGGGGGAGGTGTAGATGCTATGCTGCAGGAGTATGGGTTTACTGAACTTGGTCCTTCATTACAAGACCAGATTGAGTATTCTTATAATTTTCTCAAGAAATATAATCTTATAAGAGAAGGCCAGTCTGGTATAAGTTTTTCACAACTCCATTATGTCTTAAACTCGAGTTCTCTGAATCTTACAGACTTAGTTAAGGTATTTTATTTACCTACTATTATATATGATAATCCAGCTCTGGAGGTAGTAAATGTTATGGGTTATTTTCCTAACCTTGTTTTCTGTGATGGTATAGACATAGCTGTTGATCCTGCTTCAGAAGCAAGAGCTTCATTTCAGGATTTATACGGTGGTTTACCATCTCTTAGGGAGATAATATTTATACAAGGCATACCTGATAATTGTAGGTCACTTAGAGGAACCTTTGCAGGCTGTCAGTCTCTGCAAGAACTGCCCTTTGAAGGTGCAGCTACATCAAAGATAACAGACTTTTATGGTATGCTGACAGACTGTGCCTCACTTAATAAGGTAGAGTTAGATTTTAGTAGTGTTACAGAATCTGAGCTTCTGTATCTTACAATTGACACTACGAAAACTCCTCTTACTATTACTGATTTCAAAGTCTCAGGTACTATATATCCTGATGTTCCTAAAACCTTTATAGGTGATATGCCCTTTTTAAGCAGGGAGTCCTTATTGAGTGTATTAAATGCTCTTCATGATTATTCCGGAGGAGAGGGACATTCTATATATATACCCAGTACTAGCTTAGCAAAGCTAACTGAAGAGGATAAAAAAATTGCATCAAGTAAAAACTGGACTATAGAGTCCGGAGAATCTGCATAAATAAGGATATGAGAAGGGGTTATTTAAATAAAATTCCTGTGGTAGTTGGGGATCCTAATAAGGTATCTGCAAGACAGATATATATGAAGGAGGATCCCAATGATGGAACTATAGGTTTATATCAAAGAGGTACAGGAGGAGAATTAGTATCTATAACAGCTGCTGAAGGTGCAGCAGAACTATGGAATCCTGAAATAGGTGTTCAACCTACAATGGGGAGTGAAGCATTTAAAGCCAAATTTCCTATTATGGGTACTATAGCTGAAGACCTGCAAACATTGGATATTACTGAGGAAAAGGAATACAACTTTACTGAGGAGGATGTTCAGGCATATGAACAATTCCTTGAAGGTATTGTTACAGTAAATAGCCTTGAGGAGTACTATGCTAATACCAAGTTATGTAACTATCCTAATGTAGTTGGCTTCTATGCCCCTGCCAATAACACTTTACTTGCAGGATTCTGTGAAGGTCCTGTAGTCTCATTTACTATTGTCTCCTTTGAAGGTAGCAGATATGTTGTAACCAGACAATAATGGAACTTTTATTAACCAGAACAGCAAAAGAGCCTGATTATACTATAGGTAAATTGTATATCAATGGAGTATATTTCTGTGACACTCTTGAGGATACTGATAGAGGTTTAAAGAGTACTATGGCTCTGGGAGATATACAAACCAAGAAGATATATGGCAAAACAGCTATACCTACAGGCACCTATTCCATAGATATAGATACAGTAAGTCCTAAGTTCAAAGACAGGACATGGGCTAAATTCTGTAATGGCAAGTTACCAAGATTACTGGATGTAAAAGGATATGAAGGGGTACTTATACATGTAGGAAATAAGCCTGAAGATACATTAGGATGTATCTTAGTAGGTCATAATAAGGCTAAAGGACAGGTGTTAGAATCTACAGTTGTCTTTCAGAAGTTATACAATTTAATGTTGGAGAAGAAACTTCTTGGAGAGAAACTAGTAATAACTATAAATTAAAATCAAGGTATGGCAAAATCATGTAAAAAGGGTGGAAAGATGTCACCTAAAAAGGGTGGTAAAGTAAAGAAATAATTATACTGTCTTTCATAATTAACCAAAGAACTTTTAATTGGACAAAAGGGGGAATAGGTCAGTCTGTTCCCCTTAATTCATTCAGTAAATAAAGGTTTTATTTATACAAAATAAGGTCTTTATTAATAATATTGCCCATTATTTAAATGGGCACTATCTTTGTGGGAGTTAAAAACTAAAGGAGTAGAAAAATATGGAAGGATTAAGTGAAGACTTCATTCTCACAGAGGATGAAATAGATGTAAATAATCTATTCTCTGAAGAGAATGAAGAGAAAGATTTACAGGATACTCCTCCTGCCCAGAATGGGGAAGGAGATATTGAAGACAAATCAACTACTGAGGAAGAAGAATTAGATCCTAATGATCTATTTGATAATCCAGAGAGCGTAGGTAGTGGAAAAGATAATCAAGTAAAAGAGGAAGATACTAAGTCTGATAAGACAAATGGTTCTTCTCCCAATAACTTCTACTCTTCCATTGCCAGTGCCTTGAAAGATGAAGGTATCTTCCCTGAACTTGAAGAAGAAATAGTTAATAGTATCAAAACTCCGGAAGACTTTGCAGAAGCAGTTGAAAAGACTATACAGGCAAAGCTGGATGAAAGACAGAGGAGAATTGATGCTGCATTACAGGCTGATATTGAACCTGATGAGATAAGAAGATATGAAAATACTCTTTCTAATCTTGAAGCTATTAAAGATGAGCATCTGTCTGATGAAACTGAAAAAGGGGAAAGACTAAGAAAATCCCTTATTTACCAAGACTTCAGGAACAGAGGCTACAGTGAAGAAAGAGCTAAGAGGGAAGTAAAGAAATCTTTTGATGCTGGTACAGATATAGAAGATGCCAAAGAAGCATTAGAAGGCAATAAAGAGTTTTTCAGTTCAAGGTATCAGGATATTATCAAGGAGGCTCAGGAAGAGGCTAAGGCAGAGCAGGGGAGAATTAAAAAGGAATCTGCTCAATTAAGAAAGTCCTTTCTTGAGGATAAAGAGGTATTTGAAGGTTTATCTCTTGATAAAACCATGAGACAGAAGGCTTATGATAGTATAACTAAGCCAGTATTTAAAACAGAAGATGGTGAATATCTTACTGCTATTCAGAAATATGAAATGGATAACCCGGTAGAATTCAGAAAATATCTTGGTGTTTTATTTACTATGACTGATGGTTTTAAGAATATTGACAGCCTTGTAAAAACAAAAGTAAAGAAAGAGGTCAAGAAAAGTATCAGGGAGCTTGAGCATACCTTAAGTAATACTGCCAGATTCTCATCTGGAAATCCTCAGTTAGTAGGAGGAATTGAAGATGATCAGGAGTATATAGGTAAGGATAAGCACTGGAAACTTGACATCTAAAATATACACTAAATTGATTTAAATAATAATTATGGCTGGTAAATTAGGCAAGTTTCAAATGTTAGGCTTCCAACACTGGATGGGCTTAACTTCTGACAACCATCTTGGCTCTATTTTCCAACAGGCTCCCCAGAAAGCTACAAACCTGATGGTTCAGTTGTTAGCTTATAACAGAGGGAAAAGTTTGGATACATTCCTGAATTCATTCCCTGTAAGGGAGTTTGAAGATGATAATGAATACTACTGGGATGTCATTGGATCTTCCAGAAGAAATATTCCTTTGGTAGAGGCAAGAGATGAAAATGGCACTGTAGTTGCAGAAGATGCTGCTAATGTAGGTGTGGGTACATCTTCTTTCTACCTTGTATTCCCAGAGATGTGGTTTGCTGATGGTGAAGTAATTGTAGGTAACCTGAACCAGGTATACCCAATGAGAATTCTTGGAGATGGTAAACCTGAAGGAACTAATGCAGTTTATAAGGTAGAACTTATGGGGGGTAACACTCAGGGTATCCCAGCTGAAAGACTTCAGGCAGGTGAAAGATTCTCAGTAGAATTTGCTCCGGTAGAAAAAGAGTTATCAAGAAAGGTAGGGGATGTGAGATTTACTTCTCCTGTTTCAATGAGAAATGAATGGACTACCATCAGAATCCAACATAAAGTAGCAGGTAATAAACTTGGTAAGAAATTAGCTATGGGTATCCCTATGGTTAGAACACTGGAAAGTGGAAGACAAGTTAAGGATACTGCTAATATGTGGATGCACTATGTTGACTGGGAAGTTGAATTGCAGTTCAATGAGTACAAGAACAATGCTATGGCATGGGGTACTTCAAACAGAAATGCAAATGGTGAGTACATGAACTTTGGTAAGTCAGGTAATGTTATTAAAACTGGTGCTGGTATCTTTGAACAAACAGAAGTTGCCAATACTTTGTATTATAATACATTTAGCCTGAAGTTACTGGAAGATGCATTGTATGAGCTTTCTGCTTCTAAACTTGAGATGAATGATAGATTATTCATCATTAAGACAGGTGAAAGAGGTGCAATTCAGTTCCATAAAGAAGTATTAAAGACTGTATCTGGTTGGACTACCTTTGTACTGGATAATAACTCAACCCATGTAGTTGAAAAAGTACAATCCAAACTGCATAGTAATGCTTTAAGTGCAGGGTTCCAGTTTGTAGAATATAAAGCACCTAATGGTGTTAGAGTAAGATTGGATGTTGACCCATTTTATGATGATCCTGTAAGAAATAAGATCCTTCATCCAAATGGTGGTCCTGCCTTCTCTTACAGATATGATATCTGGTATATTGGTACCATGGATCAACCTAACATCTTCAAATGTAAGATTAAAGGTGATAGTGAGACAAGAAATTACCAGTGGGGCTTGAGAAATCCATATACAGGTCAAAAGGGAAATCCTTATATGTCATTTGATGAGGATTCAGCTATAATCCATAAGATGGCTACTTTGGGTGTATGTGTTCTTGATCCTACCAGAACTATGTCATTAATCCCTGCTATATTAATGGGATAATATATAATTAGGGAGGAAGGTGTTTCCTCCTCCCTATTTTTTTTTTAACCAAATGGAGAAGTAAATGGCAAAGAAAGAAGAAGTAGAAGAAATTGTTTTGGATGAAGAAGAGATCATGAAAGATGATCTTATTCCTCAGGAAATTGAGGAAAAAGCACCTGAAACAAAGGTTGAAAAACCAACAGTAAGGGTATCCTCCAATACTGGAGAGCTAGTCAGTTGTTTAAGGAAAGAGAAGCTAACTGTAAGGCATGTACCTAAAGAATCAGGTATGGTAAGAGATCCTAAGCATATCTTATATGGAGGTATGGCTGAGGGAGCAGTAAGATGGTTTACCTTACCCAGATTAAGCTCTGGTCTGTATGTGAATGCCCTTACAGATAATGAGAAAAAGTTCCTTGAAGAAGTGATGGGTCTTGAGTACAATGCCCTCTCTATATATAAAAAGGTAGATAACTATTGGGATAATCTCTTTGTAAGACTTACAAAGCAGGATAATTATCTTGATTTATCCAATCCTGAGGATTATATCAAATATAAGGTCTTATTGGCTAATAAAGACTTTATAGCTCCCTCTATACAAGAGTTACAGGATCATCCTAAAGCTACCTATCAGTTTGTAATAGTTCATGAAGGTGAAGAGGCTAAGAATGCCAGAAAGGATATCAATGTTACTATGCAGTCTTATATGAGGTTTGGAGAAATCCAGGAAAATGCTGACATGCTTAGAATTATCATTGAAACTATTGATGGCAGACCTCTGTCTAGGAACACTAAACTTGAATTCTTACAAGAGAAGATCAATAAACTCATCCAGGCTGATGCTAAGTTATTCCTTAATACTGCCACTGATCCTCTTCTTGAGACAAAGATTCTTATTAAGAATGCTGTTGAAGGGGGATTAATCAGTAACAGAGGAGGGATGTTATTCTTAAGATCTGATAATACTCCTTTATGTGGAGACAATGAGGAGCCTACCTTAAGTGTGGCTGCTAAATACCTTAACCAGCCTAAGAATCAAGAATTAAAGTTTTCTCTTGAGGCTAAGCTAAAAGATTAGTATATGAATCATACTGAGTTTTCAAGTGAGTTTGATGTACTCTATAATAACATCATGAGCAATGCTGCTCCTGGGTTAGATGAATATGAGAAGTCAGTACTATTAACTAAAGCTCAGGAAGAAATAGTTAAGAATCACTATAACCCTCTTGGTAATAAATACAGGGAGGGTTTTGATGATTCTCCAAAGAGAGAGATAGACTTTTCAAGCCTCATGAAAGTAGAGGTAGGTACTCCTGTGGATGTTCCTCCTGTTACTCTTGATAGTAGGGCTAAGGTCTATAGTCTTCCCTCTGATTTATTTATACTTGTAAATGAGACATTAAGATATGGTACTGAAGTAAAACAGGTTATACCCCTGAGTTATGATGAATATACCAGATTAATGTCGAGACCATTTAAAGGTCCATTAAAGTATCAGGCATGGAGAATTATTACTACCAGTGCTGACAGTACCAATGTAGAGATTATTTCTGACATTACTGATGCTGACAGGGAGTATATAGTAAGATATATAAGGAGACCCTCTCCTATTATATTAACTGACTTATCTGAGTATAATGAGACTATCGATGGTATAAGTGATATATCTGAGTGTGAACTCAATCCTATTCTCCATCAGGAGATATTACAGAGAGCAGTTGAGTTGGCTAAGGTATTTTATCAGGGTGATATACAAGCTAGTGTTGAATTAGGTCAAAGATCAGAATAATGAATATAAAAGAGTTTTCAGATGAGTTTGATACTATGTTGAACTCTTTTGGTTTACAGCCTAATATTACCCTTGATGAGTATGAAAAATCAGTATTTCTGACTAAAGCTCAGGAACAGATAATTATTGATACCTATGCAGGAAATAATCCCAAGGGAATGTCATTTGAAGAAACTGAAGAAGCCAGAAGATACCTTAGTAATCTTGTAGAGACCTATGAGACAAGTACTCAGATTGAGGGAAAAACAGGTATATCAAATGATTCAATATTCTTTCAAATTCCTGGGGATGTATGGTTTATTACATATGAAGCTGCTGTATTAAATGATACCAGGTTAGGATGCCTTAATCTTATAGAAGCCTCTGTAATCCCTATTCCACAGGATGATTATTACAGAATCAGGAATAATCCATTCAGAGGACCAAGCAAGGATAGGGTACTTAGACTTGATATAAAAGGTAATCTTATGGAGCTTGTATCCAAATATGATGTACAGAAGTATATTGTAAGATACCTTGCACAGCCTTCCCCTATTATACTTATACCTCTTCCTGATAACCTTAGTATAAATGGTATAAGTACTGTTAGTGAATGTGAATTAAACCCTGTGATACATAGGGCTATACTTGAAAGGGCAGTAACTCTGGCTATTATAAGTAAAACTCAGCTAACAGGGAGTAAAGAGTAAAAATATATTTCAATAAAATAAAAGATTATGGCATTTTCCATTAACCAAGTAAGACATTTATATGTTGCAAAAGATTTAAAGGAATCTACAGCAGCTTTAACTACTGCCGGAGATATTTTCCCTAAAGCAGACACAGCCAAGACTACCCTGTACTTTCAGTATATGTCACCTGCTGGTCTTGAATCTAGTGATAAAATCAGTATTCCAAATATAACATATGCTAAAGCTACTAAATCTTCTGACTTAGCTCACAAGCTTATTAGATATGAGGTTGCTTTAGATTCTAATGTATCTGCAACTCCTGTAGCAGGACAGGAATATATTCTGAGACTAGCCTTTAGACAATACATTGGCTTATCTGAGGAGGATCAATACTATAAATATGGTACAGTATCTGCTACCAGTGGTATGTCTGCTTCAGAGTTCTATAAGCAAATGGTTTTATCACTGGCTAAGAACCTTGAGAATAAAAATGAATCTACTCCTTTAGTAAACTTATATATTGTAAGTGCAGCTGCTAGTAACCCAGTTCCTGTTACATCTGCTACTAAAGGGTCAGATTTGACAGCTGTTGACTATAGCAAGATCATCATTGAGGAAGCAGAGCAACCATGGGTATTAGGTATGATGCCTCAGGCATTTATCCCTTTCACCCCACAATTCCTGACCATTTATGTAGATGGTGAAGAGAGATTATGGGGAACTGCTACTAAAGTAACTCCTGTTAATACAGTACCTGATGGGCATAATATTGCAGATCTGGAATACTTCTGTATGGGAGCCAGAGGAGATATCTACAGAGGTATGGGATATCCTAATATTATCAAGACCACTTATCTGGCTGATCCAAGTGCAGTTTATGATGCTCTTGATATCCATTACTACTACACAGGACCAAATGAATCTGTTCAGAAATCTGAAAGAACCATTACTCTTGTAGCTATAGATGATGGTGCTCATAAGGTAATGAATACTCTTATTGAAGCAATCAATACTGCATCAGGGCTTACAATTGCTACCCTATAAGCAGGATATAATATAAAGGGGCATAGGGATCTATGCTCCTTTTTTTTTATCACTATAAAACTGTAAAAGTATGATGCACTTCAATGAATTAAGGGTGAGTTCTGATAACCAATATCTCATAATAGATGTATCTGTAGATAGCCAGGACTTCTTCCAGGATGTACTACTTGATAGTATAATCATTGATACCCAAGATACCTACGTACCTAATGGACCTAGTGCTAATCCAATATATACCTATAAAGTAAAGGATATGTATGACCTAACCTACTCCATTCCTGAGGAATGCAGTTGTAATCCAGTAAGGGAGGAGGAAGATATGTCATATTGTCTGACTTATGGTACACAACAAATGAAGAATGTCAGGTTGTTACTTACACAAAATGAACTTAAAGTTCCTTTATGTGGTAACATGTTTTTCATATATGTGACAGCCTCAGGAGCCCCATCAGATGATACACCTGTAGAATTAACTACCAATCCCATAATGGGAACAGTAGTTAATATGAATACATTGTATAAAACTTCACTCTGTTATATAAAGGAAGTAAGCAGGGATTGTAGTATTCCTAAAAAGTTTATTGATTTTATACTTAGGGTAAAAGCAGTGGAATTGTGTATTAAGACAGGTAATTATACCCAGGCTATTAAGTATTGGAAAAGGTTCTTTGCTCCTTTATGTGATACACCAACTACTAATTGTGGATGCAATGGAGGAACTTACTAATATAACACAAGAAGCCTTACAGAGATACTTTATTACTTTATCCCAGTTTGGCTACAGGAAATATAGTGATGTCTTTAAGTTAATAGTATTACTGTTTATTGAAGAGACATTACTTGATGAATGGGCAGACTTTGTAGATGAAGAGGGTTATAGACATATAACCCAAGCTCTGTACTGTCTATATGGAAGTACCTGCCTTATAGATTTTCCTGTCTATGAAGTCTATGATTCCCTGATGCATGATAACAGGAGAAATCTTATACCCAGAGTAACAGAAGATAGTAACCTGAGAAGCACTGAATGTGATGCATTCAGGGTAAAAGCTTAACTCTTATTTAGCAATAAAACTACTAATGACCTTGCTTATATAAGCTTATTTACTTATATTTGCAAGGTCTAATTGTATAAATAAATAACTCATAATATGACATATTCAGAATTAGTATATATGGTCATGGACTTACTTAAGTTAAGTTCTGATGACTCATTTTATACACAGGATCATATCATATTCCTCCTTAATAAATTCAGGACATTTATCCTTAAACAGAGATACTCTGATATTAAGAAACAGATACCTGTAAGTAATTATCAGGAGATATGTATGGATCTTATGGAAGTACCAGCTATCTCTGGGGAATGCTGTGAAGGAGGACATTATTTAAGGACCAGGGATAAGGTTCCTACTATTATGCCTATAGGAAATCCAAGGGTATACCCAATTGATTTCTATCAGGGAGAGATTACTTTTATAAGCAGGGATAGGATGAGATATATTGGATATAATAAGTATTTACAGAATATTATTTATTGTTCCCAAGCTCCTGATGGATATCTTTATCTTAAATCATGGAATCCTCAGTTCCTTTATCTTGAAAACATAAGGTTTAATGCTATATTTGAAGATGCTAAAGAAGCTTCAGAATTAGCATGTCCTGACAGTAATGGGGAGGAGATATGTGATCTAATAGATAAGGAATTTCCTATTGAAAGTGCTCTTGTACCTCCTTTGGTAGAGCTTGTAATTAAAGAGCTCAGAGGGCCTGAATATAGTCCTAAAGATGAAGAGAATAATGCCAAGGATGATTTAAGTGAAGTAACTGTTAAGTAATGGATACACTGGGAGAATTTAAGAGTAGAATAAAGAAATCCAGACAGCCTAAGACCTATAGAGTGAGGAATTCTGTAGGAATTTATGATGGGTTTAAATACTATAGGAAGAATAAACCTGATAACAAGCTGTTTGTTTTGACAGAGTCACAGTACTTTGCTATTACAAGGAAGGTTAACTTATTACTGGCTGAAGAATTATCTAAAGGTAATGATATTAAGTTACCTAAACTAATGGGTACCCTTGAAGTAAGGAGAATAGATAAGTCAATAAAGATAGGGGAGGATGGTAAAGTACATACTAATCTGGCTATAGATTGGGATAAAACACTTGAGTTATGGTATAATGACCCTGAATCTTATGCTAAGAAGACCTTAGTCAGAATAGAGACTGATAAGATATTTAAGCTATATTATAACAGGACTAATGCTACTTATAATAATAAATCCTATTATGAATTTATCTTTAATAAGTACTTGAAAGCTAAGCTTAGGCACCAAATAAGACAGGGGAAGATAGATGCACCTTTATTAAGCAGGAATATGAATTATGGTAGATAATATAAATTACACAAATATCAGGACAGTTATGGACAGATTAATGAGGAACCCTCTATTAACTGACCTGACTCTTGAGGAAACTATTCAATATACAGCAGATTTTATAAAAATAGTAGGTCTGCCTAATATGTATGTTGATAAGATAGAAACCATTGAAATACAGGATTACAGGGGAATGTTACCCTGTGATCTTGTTGCTGTAAATCAGGTTAGGTTTCATAAAACAGGTATATGCCTAAGGGCTATGACCAATAACTTTAATGGATACCCTGTTAAGGAGCATCATTGTTTTAGGGAAGAACCTTCATTCAAGACACAGGGAAGGGTTATATATACCTCACAGAAGTGTGCAGAGCTTGATATAAGCTACAAAGCAATGGTACTGGATGAAGAGGGTTATCCTATGTTACCTGATGATTCAAGGTTCCTCAAGGCACTTGAACTATATATAAAATGTGAAAAGTTCACAATACTCTTTGAATTAGGTAAGATAAGTGCAGCTGCACTGCAAACTGCAAAACAGGATTATAGTTTCAGGGTAGGACAGTGTATAAATGCCTTTACTATCCCTTCTGTTTCAGAGATGGAATCAATTACTAATATGCTTAACCAACTTGTACCAAGGACTAATGAGTTTAAGAAGGGATTCAGGAACTTGGGGGACAAGGAGTATATAAAAGTTAACTAATATGGCATTAAAGAAATCACAGCATTTTGTCAGGGGGATGCAAAGGGACTTAAGTGTATCTAAGTTTAATCCTGAGTTTGCTTTTGACTGCCAGAATATAAGAATAACTGCAAGGGAGAATAATACCCTGCTTACAGTTACTAATGAAAAAGGTAATAAAGAGTTACTTATTACTCCTGATCCTGAGGGTAAGCCTATAAGCAGGATATTTGTGAGTTATAGAGTTACTGAGGGTATACATGAGGCTCTATTCAGTTTTAGTAATAATCCCCCTGTACCCTTTGAATTATTCTTTAACTTTACCCTTAATGGTGAATTAGTATCAACCAGTATAGAGGTTACCCAAGATCCTGCATATCCTATGGTATACAGGTTTGGTTCTGAAGGAGTAGTTACTGATGCCTGGGTAATAGATAGTGAGGATAAATACACATATACCTTTAATGACAGTATAGCTATTGCAGGCACCCTATTGGGGTATTGTACTATAGGTAATTATTATGTAGCTTTTACCCAGGATAAGCTGTATTCAAGAATATACAGGATAAAAATAACCCCTGAAGGAGAGGCTACTGGAGTACTGCTATACCAGGGAAATCTTAATTTTAATACAGATTATCCTATAGAGACCCTAGGGGTTTATGAGAATGAAGAGATACAGAAAGTATATTGGGTAGATGGGTTAAACCAGCCAAGGGTTATTAATATTGTAGCCCCACAGACTATCAGAAATGCATGGTATGATGGGTCTTTTAACTTTGTTCAGAACCTGTCTTTAAATGATTCTATAAGTGTATCAAGACAGGATGATGCCAGTGGTTTCTTCTCATCAGGGGTTATACAATATGCCTTCTCCTATTATAATAAATATGGACAAGAGAGTAACATATTCTATACTACCCCCCTGCAATACATATCCTTTTCATCAAGAGGAGCCTCTCCTGAAGATAAAGTAAGCTGTAGCTTTCAGATTACTATAGACTATCCTGATAAAAGATTTGATTACTTAAGGATTTATTCTATACACAGAACCAGTATAGATGCTACACCTACAGTACTTAATGTGGTAGATCTGGATACCTCAGGAGGCTCAGGGAATAAAGATACATTAATATATACAGATGATGGTACCAAAGGTACTACAGTAGATCCTACAGAGTTATTATATATAGGAGGGGAGAGTGTTGTATTTGGTACAATGGCTCAGAAAGATAACACATTATTTCTGGGAAATGCCAATATACAAAGAGAGATTATAAGCCAGGAAGTTATTGATCTTATAAGAGGTGGTTTTATCAGCTTTGGGTCTAAAAGAGTAGGAGATACTATATCTCCGTCTGGGTTTTATCCTTACAAGAATACACTATACCTTGGATCAGCTATAAAATCTTTTAAATACAGGGAATGGTATAGATTTGGTATCCAATTCCAGCATAGGACTGGTAAATGGTCTGAACCTATATGGATTACTGATAGTTATAATAGTAGTACAGCACCATCATTTGACGGGTATTTATCACTTGTAAGGGCAGTTTACAGGGTATCTGCTGATATAATAAATAAGGTAGTAGCACAAGGTTATATAAGGGCAAGGGGGGTAGTAGTGTATCCTGACCTCACAGACAGGGAAGTAGTGTTACAGGGAGTAATATGCCCTGCAGTATTCAATGTAGGAGACAGGTATAGTAATTCTCCTTTTGTGCAATCTTCATGGTTTGCAAGGCCTAATCTTGCCTTTGATATAGAGAAGAGTGGCAATAATTGGGCTTTTTTTAACACAGGAGGAGGGAATTGGAAGGACTATACAGATACTCCTGCTGCTACAATACACAATAATAACCTCACCCTAACAGTTGATGAATCTGCTAAAATACCAATAGACCTGGTAAATAAGGGAGCTTGGGCTGAGTTCAGGCATAATTATCCTATCCCTAATAACTGGGAAAGAAATGCCGAGATACAATGTATTGCTGATGTCCCTACCAGATATAGTGAAAGGAATGGTGAGTTAGCAGTATATACTGATAAAGTAGGATCAGATCTTACTTCTTATGTATCTACTATACAGGAGTATTTCTTTGTAGACCAATCTATTCTTACTATGCATTCACCTGAAATAGAGTTTGATGATAATGTCAAAAATATGGATGGTTCTAAGCTTAAGCTAAGAATAGTAGGTGTGGTTCCTATGACTGCCAATGCTTCAGATATAGATATACAAACTTCTACTCCTCCCTATGGTATTAACCAAATGGGCTTTTATAAAGAGTTTGTAGGGTCAGAAAATAACTCACACCATGGCCATAAAAGCCTCATAGCAGGTGCATACTGGTTTGATAAGATATATAAAACTGAACCTGATACTGACCTTACTGAGGCTTTTGCAGTTTATCCATGGCATAGGAATGGTCCTTTAAATAATCAGGATCATGTAACTGAAGGAACAAGGTCAGCAATGCTGGATAAAAAGAAGATATCTAACCTTAAGTTTTCTTCCTTTACAAACTATTTTACTACACCATGGGAAGCCTATATTGAAGGAGACCAGAATCATACAGGTATTACTCCTATTAGTATATTTGATTCTAATGAACAAACTCTTATAAGGATACCTGCTCCTGAGAATTCTTATCTTGGGGATTTGAGTTATTATGGGAATGTAGATAAGGTTATAACTCCTACAAGGACCAATGAAGAGTATACATTAACCTATGAGTTTGAGAATGGAAATAATAACCCAATAAAAAGGTCTCTTACATTTAACAGAAAAGAAGGATATCCTATTGTAGGTACTAATATAGGGGATGCTAGTTTAGAGGCCCATAAATTATTCACTATGGATTTTCTGCCTATAGCTTTTATATTCAATAGTGATGAAAGCCCTCTTACTTTAATATCCTACAGTACTGACCCTGTAAGGATGAAATATAAATCATCCCCACATATAGTATTCTCCTTTAATTATACTACTAACCATAATCAGGTAGTATTGCCTACTACAAGGAGTACTACTTATATTGAAGGGTGGAGTGTAAACCCTATACCTACTCATAATTATGGTAACCTTCATCCATTCTGGGACCCAAGGGCAAAGGCAGCAAGTGATCCTGATGTTAATATAGCAAGTAATACATATCAGGATGTTATTGGTTCATACAATAGTAGCACTGTAGGTGACAACTATGGCTACCTGTTTATGGCAGAATTATATAGGGATGCTGCTGATGTACCTAACAGGTTTGGTGGTACAAGTGAAGAAGCCTTTGAAAACAATATATGGCTTCCTGCCGGAGATCCTGTATCCCTTATAACAGGTTATGATGATCAGGATAATCCAGTACCTTCTGAGGTAGCTTTAAATGTAGAATTTACTGAGGGGGATACATTTCTTGAAAGGTATGATTGCCTTAAGACATATTCTTATACTCTTGAAGATCAGAATAGTGTTACAGACATAGTATCTTTCATGTGTGAAACAAGGGTTAATATAGAAGGAAGATATGATAGGAACAGGGGTCAGTTAAGTAACCTTACTATGACTCCTGAGAACTTTAATAAGCTTAACCCTGTATATAACCAGAGGAATAACTTCTTTAACTACAGAGGTTTAAACCATAACAGGTTCAGCCTGAATTATTTTCCTAATACTATTACATGGACTAAACAGAAGCAACTGGGAAGCCTTATAGATGCATGGACTAATATTACTATGGCTTCCACACTGGATCTTGATGGGGATAAAGGTGAAGTAGTATCACTTAATACCTATAATAATAATATCTACTGCTTCCAGAAACAAGGCTTCAGTAACATATTATACAACTCAAGGGAACAAATCCCTGTATCTGATGGGGTTCCTATTGAAATTACCAATGGTCTTAAAGTAAGTGGTAAGAGATATATTAGTAATAGTATAGGGTGTTCCAATAAATGGTCTATAGTAGAATCACCTGCTGGTATATACTTTGTGGATAATGAGACCAACTCATTGTATGTATTCAATAATGAAGGTATAAATAGTCTATCAGATAAACTTGGATTCAGGCAGTGGATTAATACACATAATGTTCATGTAGACTGGGACCCTGTTAATTTTAGTAATTACAGATCCTTCTATGATAAGAATAATAATGATGTATACTTTACCTATGAAGATCACTGTTTATGTTATTCAGAGCTACTTGGTCAGTTTACTTCATTCATGAGTTATGAGAAGGTACCTTCCATGTTCAATATAAGTAGTGAGTTCTTTGCCTTCAAGGATAATAAGCTGTGGCATCAGTTTGCAGGAGATTATAATACCTTCTTTGGTTATTATAAACCCTATTCTATTACCCTGATATCTAATGCAGAAGAGCCCTTAGATAAGATATTTAATAATCTGGAATTCAGGGCAGATAGTTGGGATGGAGATACCTTGATGGATAATGTTACTTTTGATACTCTTGAAGTATGGAATGAATACCAGGGTGGAGAGGTTAACCTTACTAATAAGCTGGGTTATCCTTCTTCATTGAAGAAAAAGTTTAGGATATGGAGGGCTAATATACCAAGGGATTCTAAGAATAAAAGGGACAGAATAAGAAATCCATGGGCTTATATCAAGCTTTCTATGAATACACCAAATACATTCAGGACAGAGTTCCATGATGCAGTAGTACACTACTTTGCATAAAATATGCCCCAATAAGCTGATTAGTTTGTTGGGGCTTTATTTTTTATTTAAATAGTTGTCGGGGTGAGTAGTTTTACTTATATTTGTAACAAATTTAATTATATATGGCAAAGAAAAGAATTAAGAGTAGATTAGTGTTTCCCAGATATTATGATCTGGGTGGTACTATACCTAATCCTCTTCCAGATATGTCATTGGCTCCTATGAATCAAACATCACAGCCAATAAACAGAAACCAGTTCTTTACCTCTCCTTCTTTTACACCTAGTTCCATAGGTGGGGCAGTAACTGCTGCTGGTAGCATGTTGAGTGGCTTTGCATCTAATAGCAGCCTTAAGGATACTTCAGCAATTGAATCAGGTATTGAAGCACAGAAGGATAATATAGTACAGGCTTCAAACAATGATCAGTTAATGTCAGAATGGGGCTCCTGGAATAAAGTAAAAGATAACTGGGGTTGGAAAGAATTAAAAGGTGCTACAGGAGGACAACAGGCTGTTAATACTCTTGGCTCTATAGGTTCTGGTATAGCCTCAGGAGCCTCAATAGGTGGACCATTTGGAGCAGTAGCAGGAGGCATAGCTGGTCTGGGTTCTGCAATAGCAGGTATATTTACTGGTAAAAAGAAAGCTAAAAAGAAAGCCAGAAGCCTGAATGCCTTAGCCCAGGAAGCCAATGAAAGGGCTTTATCCTCCTTTGAGAACAGGGCTTCAAATCTTGATACTCAAGGTGATCTTGCACTAAGTGCTTCCTATTTTGACTTTGGTGGCCCTATTGATTATGGTAGTGATGCCATAGGCTACCAGTTCAATAGTCAATATCTTAATAATCAGGCATTATCAAATATGGCTAAGGTAAAATTAACCTCTTTACCTAATTCCTTTCAGGCTCTTCCTGAGATGAATACCTATAATGCATTTGCTGATGGTGGACCTATAGAAGATTATCTGTATACAAAGGTAAGAGAGAAAATACTCCCTCCTTTTGATAAGAGTCTTCCTACTGATATTGAAGGTGAAGATTATGTCTATAGTAAGAAATTCAGGTTCCCCTATATTAAGGAAGTTATAGACAGGGATGGAGACTTCATAGATGACAGAAGGGCTTTAGATGCTGAACATAGTATACCTTACATCAAGGATAAAGCTATTAAATTGTCTAAGGCAGGTAAACTTAGTGGCTTAAAATTATCCACTAATATGCTTGATTCCCTTGCTACACATGCAAAAGGTGTCCCATTGGATGAAGTTATTGCTTTGGCCCATGAAACTAATTATGGTGCCCTTCCTTCAGGTAGGGCTCTTACCCCACAACAACAAAGGGATTTTATGAATAGTAATCCTGGTGGGGAGTTTGTAAATAAAGGCTATGTACTTCCTTCAGACTTATTAAATGACCATAACTACTACATAAGTCCTTATAGGGATGAACTTAATACCATCCATAGAAGGAGTAGTAGTAAGGACTCTTATGTCTATGGGGACAGGAACACATGGTATGAAATACCCGATGATACATGGTCACTGGATAGTGTTAAGAGTGTATATAATAAAGAGAATGAGGCTAAGATGAAACATTCCCTTAAGAGACTCATTAAGGAAGATAAGGAAACAAGGAACACTCATCCTATAACCCATGCTTATGACAGATATAGGAAAGGTGAATATAACCCTTCCGAAAACTTTAAGAGAAATATGAAAGAGACTATTGATGCCCTCAACTCCTCTCCTGAGATACAGGATTGGATTAAAAACAGGAAAGCAGAAGGTGGAGGTATACATATAAAGAAAAAGAACAGAGGTAAGTTTACTGCATATTGTGGTGGTAAAGTAACTGATGCCTGTATACAAAGAGGGCTTAATTCAAGTAATCCTACTACTAGAAAGAGGGCTAACTTTGCAAGAAATGCTAGGAAATGGAAGCATGACTTTGGGGGTTGGCTTAATACACAAGGTGGAGACTTTACCAATGGAGTAAGTATTATTGGAGAAGGAGGTACCCATGAAGAAAATCCTTACTCAGGGGTTACTTTTGGTGTAGATGAACAGGGTATACCTAACTTAGTAGAGCAAGGTGAAGTAATCTTTGATGATTATGTATTTAGTAACAGGATTACAGTACCTAAAGATATAAAGAAGAAATACAGGCTTAAGGGAAAAACCTTTGCAGATGCAGCTAAATCCCTGCAAAAGGAGAGTGAAGAAAGGCCTAATGATCCTATCAGCAGAAGAGGTTTAGAGGCAGGAATGGGAAGATTAGCTGAGGCACAGGAAGAAATAAGAGCCAGGGAAGCAGGAGACAGATATCCTTCTATGTTTGCACATGGTGGCAGATTATTTGAGGATGGTGGTGATATGGACTTAAGTATGCTTGATGAAGATGTAATTCTTACTGATGCCTATATCCCGGGAAAAAGAAGTAAAAGAGCTAGTTGGCTAAGATATGCCCCTATAGTAGGCTCAGGGATGGCTTCCCTTTCAGATATATTCAGCAGACCTGACTATAGTGGTCCTGAAAGTGTACTCAGGTCAGTTAGTAACCTTAGCAATATAGAATTTGATCCTATAGGTAATTATTTGTCTTATACCCCACTGGACAGGAATTTTTACATAAATAAGCTTAACCAGAATGCAGCAGCCTCAAGAAGGGCATTGCTTAATACATCAGGGGGTAACAGATTACAAGCTATGGCTGGTATATTAGCATCTGATTATAATTATGGTCAGAACCTTGGTGACCTTGCAAGGAAGGCTGAAGAATATAACCAGGCACAAAGGGAAAGGGTTGAAAGCTTTAACAGGGGTACTAACCAGTTTAATACTGAAGGTGCTATGAGAGCCCAGCAGATTAATAAGCAGAATGAAGGGATGAGATACAATGCAGCTGTGCAGGCTGCTCAGATGAGAAAAGCTATTGATGACCAAAGAAAAGCTGGCAGAAGTGCCAATCTTAGCAGCTTATTCCAAGGATTAGGAGATATGGGATGGGAGAATGAGCAGAAAAACTGGCTTGATGTACTTGCTGATTCTGGTGTATTAAAGCTGAATACCAGTGGTGAATATACAGGAAGAGCTAAAGGGGGAAAAGTAAAAACTAAAAAGAAGAAAGGATTAACCTATGGCTGAATTCAGTTTTATTAATAGTTCCAGGTTCAGACCATTCTCCTATCAGGAGATGCTTCAGCCATTGCAGGCATATACTAATGAATATAATACTATTCAGGAGGGTATAGGGGAATTAAGTACCAAAGCAGGTGTATTTGAGCAATTGGCTAATGAGCAGGTTGAACCTGAAGCTTATGCAACATATAAACAATATGCTAATGATCTTGCATCACAGGCAGCCTCTTTGGCAAAAGAAGGTTTGACACCTGCAAGCAGACAGGGATTATTAAATATGAGAAGAAGATATAGTTCTGATATAATCCCTATTGAACAGGCATATAAAAGAAGACTTGATTTAACAGATGAACAGAGGAAAGCCAGATTACAGGATAGTACAATGATGTTCAGTAGACCTGCTGAAATGCTCAGTCTTGATGAACTTATAAGAAATCCTGCTTTATCTCCACAATCTTATTCAGGAGCTCTGTTAACTAAGAATGTAAGTAATGCTGCCTCTTCTTTAGCTAAGAGTGTAAGAGCAAACAGAAGAGAATGGGAACCTATACTTGGGAGACAGTATTATGAAACTCTTGAAAGAAGAGGCTTCAAAGCTAATGAAGTATTACAGGCAGTAATGAACAACCCTAAGGCTTCTCCTGAATTAAGAAGACTAGTAGAAGATGAGATCTCTTCATCAGGAATAGCAGATTGGGGAGATGAAAACCTGCTTAATCAGGCATATGATTATGCAAGGAAAGGCTTATGGAGTGCTATAGGGGATGATAGATACCAGACTGTAAGTAATAAGGCTTATGACCTTGAAGCTGCAAGAAGGGCTTCTGGTCCTGATGACACTATACAAACCCCTACTTATAGATCAGTACCAAGAACTAGTGTTGATGTGGAGAAGAAAACATCAGAACTAAATGATGATCTTGACTTTATAAGGAAATTTAAAGCTGACAGGAATATCCTTAATACTGTAGTAAGGGAAGCAGTTCCTGGGTCTTTTACTTCATATGGGGTAGTTACTGAACCTACCTACAGGGAAAGAAGACCTGTTCAGGAAAGACTGAAGGAACTTGGTAAGAAGTATGGAACAAAGAATATTGACCAGATTGAAAGACAAATACAGGACTCTATAAACTCAAGTGCCATCAGGGACTTTGTATATAAACCCAATATAACCCAAAGTGATTTAATAGCACAGGTTATTAAGGAAAATGCAAGGTCTATATCAGGAGATAGTGGGTTTACAGGCTTATATGAACTTGAAGATGGTAAGAAGGGGGATCCTGTTAAGTTAAAGAATCTTTCAGATTACTTTACAGGTGATATGGACCTTACCCTTGATACAGAGGTAGGTCTTATACTAAACAGTACTGATAATAAAGGTAAAACAAGGAAGGTAGTATTAGATCCTGAAGTAATAGATGATGCAGACAGAAATGTGGCAGGTTACCTTAAAAATATACAGGCTACCCTTACAGCAGGGGAATATGAAGCAGCAAACTATTACATAAGGAACTTTATGAACTATCTGGATGGTAAGTTTAATACCTTAGTAAAGAGGGAGAGTAATACAGGAAAATAACATGGCAGAGAATCAACAAATACAAGATCCTTCAGAGATTGGGACTGGGGGATTAAAAGGATTAAAAAGCATAGAAGCAATTGAACAGGAGGGGTTAGTAAGACCTACTCCTGTTATAAGTTCCAGGGAAGACTATATTAAAGCTGCTTCTTCCTCATTGGAAAGGGCTGTACCTCAGGAAGTAGGTTTTGTAGGGATTAATGATAGCTATCTTGATAAAGATATTACATCAATTACACAGCTTGATGATCTTGCTAATACAAGGGGTGAATTACAGCCATGGTATTTACAGGTAGGTGCTGGCTTAGCTAAAGGGGTAGTATTGGCAGGTACTACCTTTGCTGATGGTATATTAGGTACAATAGTAGGCCTGGGTAATGCAGCTGCCACAGGTACTTTCTCAGGATTCTGGGATAATCCTTTCTCTAATGCCATGCAGCAGGTTAATGAGTGGAGTGAGAAAGCTTTACCTAATTACTATACTGAAGCTGAACTTAATGATCCATGGTATACCAATATATTTACTTCTAACTTTCTTGGGGATAAATTCTTAAAGAACCTTGGATTTACAGTAGGGGCCTTCTATAGTGGTATGGTAGGGTCTGGAGCTATGTCAAAGGTATTAGGTCTTAATAAAGCAAGACAGGCTTTTAAAGGGGCTGTAACAGCAAGTGGCACTCCATTAGATCCTAACCAAGCATTAAGGGCTTACAGGGAAGGTAGCCTTATCTTAGATGGGGTAAAGATCACTGAGGAGTTAGCAAGGGATGCCAGAAGGCTTAAAACTGCTACTCCCATACTCAAGTTAACAGGTGGTATCTCAGGTGCAATAGGTGAAGCAAGGATTGAAGCAATCAATAACTCAAAAGATTGGTATGACCTTCATAAGCAACAACTTGATGATACAAGGGCAGGAATTGAAGCCAATGAAAGGGAAATATTATTAAGGGACTTTCCTGAGCTAAGTACTATACAGGTAGATCCTGAAGGTAATATCATAGAAACCCTGACTCCTGAGGGTGAAGCTTTGTTACAGGATAGGGTTAGAGCAATATTTGACTATGATGCAGGTATTGGTAAACTGAATCTTGACAGGGCTAAGATGGGTAATGTAGATTTCCTTCTTAATATACCTTTACTTACTGTATCTGATATATGGCAGTTTGGTAAACTGTATGCAGGAGGCTTTAATACTGCAAGAAAAGCAGGGAATGTACTTAAAAATGTTGCAGAGGATGGTACTATAAGCTATGCTGCTTCAAAGCCTTCCAGATTCAGGAATGCCCTTAAAATAATGGGTAAAGGTATAGCTGAAGGTCCTGTTGAAGAAATGGTACAATCTACTGTCAGTAGGATGGCTGGGTATAAATATGCTTCAGAATTGAATGATTTTTATGGAGCTAAGATAGACCCAGATGCAGAAGAAGAGACTATTGACTGGTTGCAGTCTATGGGTAAAGCTATCCTTGATACCTATGGGGATCCTAATGGTTGGGAAGAAGGGTTTATAGGTGCTTTGACAGGTTGGTTAGGTGTTCCTGGATTCAGGAGCACAAGGACTAAGGAAGGTGGCCTGCAATCTCCTGTATACCTTCAGGGTGGTATAAAAGAAGATATATCAGAAATAAGGAAACAGAATGAGCAGAATGATGCTATTGTAAGTCAGCTTAATAGCAGAATACAGTCTCCTGCATTCCTTAATTATTATCAGTCGGCTATAAGACATAACAAGTATCAAAGGGATATGGATGAAGCAGCTGATAATAATGATAACTTTGAGTTTAAAAATGCAGAACATAATCAGCTGATTAATGATGTGATTATGTTTGAAAAAGCTGGCAGAATTAATGATCTTTATGATACAATTGAGGCAGCTGGTAATATATCTCCTGAAGATATAGAGCAGATTAAGCAGCTTACTACCAATCAGGAAACAGGCATATCAGTATATGATAATATGACTGATGAGGAAATAATCAGTCAGATAAAGAAACAGGCTGATGAAACCAAAGCTGCTGTAGATAAGTATAGGAAAATATCTAATAATCTGCAAATTAAATTAGGAGATAGCTTTAATGAAGATGGTCTTGAAGAGATGACTTATTACATGTCCAATATAGATAACCTTGAGGGCAGATTTAAGACTCTTCATCAGGATATAAAAGATAAATTACAAGCTGTTCTTAATGCTTCTATTGATAAGGAATTCAAGAATTCAAGAGAGGAAGATAAGGTATTCAGACTATCTGAGTTCCTTACTATGTCTCCTGTAAATCTTATTAATAATATGGCTGACTCTGAGGAGGCACAGGCTTTCATAAGCTCTATTGAGAAGATTATTACCAATGATCCTAATAAGCAGGATATAGTAAGTCAGGTAAATGATCTTGCTAAAATAGCAACTAAGAGAGCTAAATTTATTGATACTTATGCAGGTTACCTCATGAACCCTGATAAGTTAGAAGCTAAGCAGAGGAAGCAGAGAGAAAAAGTACTGAAGGAAGAAGAGAAAAGAAGTGAAGCTGAAACAAGGGCAGCTGTAGAAGAGGCTACTAATATTAATGAATTCAGGGAAGCCATTAATAAGGAGGAGGATGTTAAGAGGAGGGAAAAACTTCTTGATACACTTATAGAGGAAGATAATGCATTAGCCAAAGATTATAAGGATCTTTCACAGTATTACAGTAGTGTATTTAAGGCTGTGAATAATGCTGATGCTGATCCTACAGTAAAAGAAGGGGCATTGGTTTTATTATATAACCAGCTTACCAATTCCAGTAATTTACAGGATATTGCCAACCCTAACTCTGAATATATAAGTAATCCTGAGACCTTATATGATGAATCTCTCAGTGATGATGAAAATCTTACCAGATTCAGTGCCTCACAATACCTGTTATTACAGGCTATGAATCAGGTTAATAATGATAATGCCTTTAAATCCAGATTTCCTTCAGAGTACTTAGTTCCTTATAATAAAGGCACTACAACCGCAGTAACCACTCCTGAGGTAACTGGTGCTAGTGAAACATCAGTTGTAGACCCAATTAATATTGGGGAAATAAGGGTGGAGGAAGAGCCTATAGCAGACATAACTCCTGAAGAAGTAAAGAAGGAAAATGAGCTAATCAATAGTGAGGTAGTAACTACTACTTCTTTTGATAATAAACAGAAGGGAAGAAGGCAGTATTACAGGCCTACTATACCAGAATTACATATAGAGGCTAGCAAAGAGGGGGATTTCAGACCCTTTAATGTAATAGCAGCAGAAAGGAATGATAAGGTTAATTTTGATGGTATATATAATTACCTGAGGGATAATGGAGCCTTTTCTTATGTCAATGAAGGTAAGTTGAAACCAGGAGATGAACTTGGTTTCATGATTGACCCTGAGTTTAATGATCATACTATATTCATAATAGACAGAAAGAATAACCAGATAGTAGGATCAATCGATGAAAGTGAATATTCTATTGACAGATATGAAGGACTGGCAGGTCTTATAGAGATTGTAAAAAGGGAGTTTGATAATACAAGTAAGGAAGATAAGTTCATAGCAACTCCTACTACCAGGGTATCCCAGATAATGATAGGTAAGATACCCTATGGCACTACAGAGCAGAACATGCAGGATATTCCCGGAGTAACAGGAGAATCTGTATTTGGTATTATAAAGAATGGTTCCTTATCTACAGGAGGCAGGATAGATGATAGTCTGATTATTAAACCTGTTGATATGAGCAGAAAAGAGGGTAGAATGTATATCCTGATACCAAATGCTGCTGGTAAGTACAGTCCTGCTGCTGTGAGGATTAAGCACTTTAATGAGAAGGAATTTGATCCTAAGGATGTTGTTGTAAATTCTACTCCTTTATATAAGAGGATAGATGAAGCTATAAGTGCTATAGCAAGATCTGCTAACAAAGAAGACCTTAATGCTGCAAGGGAAGATTTAGGAAGAAGTATTTATATTGGGGATGTACATATAGCCTTTGTATCAAGGGTAGGAGGTGACTCTATACAGTTTTCTAAAATACTAAGAGACTCTAATGGAGTGAAGAGGACTGAGACTGTAGAAGGGAAGACTTTCCCTGTAATGGACACTAAGTCAGTAGTACTTAACCAGAAGGGTGAGGAAGGAGTATTATGGGAGATAGGTGCAGATGATACTGTAAGTGAAGCCTCCAGTAGTACTCAACCAAGGAATTTTGATACTATTAAACAGGAGATACTTAATGTATTATTATCCTTTAATTTGCCACTGCAAGTTAATCTTGGTATGCTTAATAAAGGAGGGTACAATAGTATGTTACTGAATTCAGGAGTACTTACTTCCAATATAACTTCTGCTGAAGTAAAGAGCAGTTGGTTCACTACAGATTACTTTGACATAAGAGGAAATCTGCAATATTCACAGAGTCCTGCTTCTGTTAAATCTGAAGAAGGAAGAAAAGTAGAGACTCCTGTAGGAGGGTCAGAAGGGGCTATACAGGGTACCCCTGTTAGTATGGGAAAACAAACCTACTATGTTGATTTGTCTTCAGGTACAGTGAGGGATAATAACAATAGAACCCTTACAGAATATCCCAGGAATTTGGTAGACCTTGCCTATATACAATATAACTTTGGTAGTGCCCAAAACAGTGCTACTATGGTTAATGGTGTTGCCTTATTACCTGATGGAAGAGTGATTGACA